>MDTD01085856.1_pt1 | contig 21185 bp, 13 predicted proteins | sample 811221 | NCBI WGS metagenome assembly MDTD01 (sample SAMN05326646, study PRJNA326480) | marine metagenome | isolation source: seawater | place: Pacific Ocean: South West | collected 2011
CAGGCGACGTGTCACATCATTTGTCGCCAATCCACCGGGCCGGTCAAACATTCATAATCAGTGAAGGAATGCTCATGCGCTTAGCCGATCCCGTCACATCATCATCACCTGTCTTTGGTGATCAAACGCCCGTGATCCCCATGCGTGGGGTGCATCTTGATCTCAAAGGTTTGGCTCCGACGTTTGATCGATTGATGCAGTTGGCCGATGTGTTTGATCAGATGCGCTTCAATGTCCTGCTGGTGGAATGGGAGGACATGTTCCCGTGGTCCTTTGATGAACGTTTGTCACATTCTGATGCATACACGCCGCAGCAAGTCCGCCAATTTCGAGATCGGTGTTTCGAGTTGGGCATGCAGTTTATTCCACTCATTCCAACGTTGGGGCATATGGAGTTTGTGCTCAAGCTTCCGGGCTATGAATCACTGCGTGAGATACCCAATAGCGTGGACTGCCTAAACCCGTTAGCAGATGGTGCACAGCAACTGGTCCAGAAAATGATTGACGATCAACTATCCCTTCTGGGTGATGTTTCATACCTTCATCTTGGCGGTGATGAAGCATGGGGCTGGGCGAAGCATCAGAAAACACGTGCATATGTGGACGAATTCGGCTCAGCCAGTTTGTATCTCAAACATTATCAACCGCTCTTTGATCAACTGGCTCAACACAATATTCGCCCAATGCTTTGGCATGACATGATGCGTGATTGGCCCACGGAGTCATTGAAGCACATCGGCAAGCAGGCTGACATTGTCATCTGGGGATATCGTGGGAAACCCGAACAGGAACTGCATCATCACAAACCACACATCCTCCGCGCCTTTGCTGATGCCGGCGTGACCATCTGGGGCGGGGGCTGCTTCAAAGGCGCGGACGGTCCATCCTGTGATTTACCATTGACACAAGCAAGATTGGATAACCACCAGGGCTGGGTGCAGGCAACGTTGGACTATGCGTTACAAGGCGTCATTACCACCGGTTGGTCGCGCTATGCACACAGTCGATGTCAGGTCGAACCGCTTGATGCCTGCCTGCTTGAGTTGGCCATGACCGCATTGTGTTTTCATTACGGTGAACCTGTTACCGAAAAAGCTGCTTGGGATTTACTGGATCAATGCAACCAAATCCAGCGTTGTAAAACGTTGCGCGAACATCTGCATCAACTCAGTGATGCACGGAATCTCTTCTGGGAACGCTCGCGCCAAATGATGGAGCATCTGGCAGCAGGACAGATCGAACCTGCCTTAAACGATCCGGGATTTGTCTCGTTTTTAATGGACCACCTGCATCCCTGGGCAAAGCGCGTTTCGGTATTGACCGAACAACTACCATCATTACTCGATGGGCTCGTAGTCGCTTCTCAAGCCGTTGCCTACGCGCGGACTTGGGATCAAAGCGTCAAGAATCAACTTGCTTTGTTGGAGCAGCAGATTCAAAACCAGTTTGCTTAATCAAGGATCATGACATGAAGTTTTCGCCGCAAAACATTGTTTGTTATATGAGTTTGTTGTTCATGGTTACCTCGCTTTCTCAGGCACAAACCATCAATAATCCCGGCTTTGAATCATCAACACTATCCCCGGATTGGAAAGCCCATAGCGGTGTCTATCAACTGGATCACACCGTTGCACACACTGGCAAGGCATCCGTGCGTTGGGACAACGATGATCCGGCGCGATACCTGCATTGTCAGCAGGACATTGAGCTTGATCCGGCCAGCGAATACATCTTCCAGGCATGGGTCAAGACGCAGGATGTCAAAGACGGCAACGCAACCATTGCGGTGGAGTTTTATACAGGTGATCAATTTCACAGTGGCATGTATCCCAAGGGCATCGCCGGCACAACAGATTGGACGCTTGTCAAAACCGATAGCTTTGTTTTGCCAGAAGGCGTGACGCGAGCTCATGTGATTTGTTATGCCCGACGGGGTGCAACGGGTACAGCATGGTTTGATGACACTTTACTGATTCAGGTTAAAAGTCAGTTGATGCAAAGTATGTTGCGCTATCCGTCCTATCGCGGTTTGATGGTTGAAAGTCGAGCCCGTGATATTGTCTTGCGCGTGAATCTGGCGGAGCATTTACCCGCCCATGCACAGTTACAATGTCAGTTGGTTAACGCTGATGGTCAAGTTGTCATAATGCAGAAAAACACTGTCAAAACAGGGCTCAATGACATCGTGATGCCCGTTGGTGATTTGAATAAATCCGACTACACTTTGCATCTGAATCTGCTTGATGCAGATAGTGAGCAACTCGCTCAGATGCAGCATCGCATTCATGTCATCGATTCTGCTGCCATGCCGCGTATCAGGATTGATGAGCATCAGCGATTGCTTGTCGATGGTAAACCGGTCTTACCGATCGGTGTATATGACAATGTGCGTGTGTCTGATGCAGATTTGAAGTTGCTTGAACAAAGCCCCGTCAACTGCATGCTCGCATACGGCACACCTTCAATCGAATTGCTTGATCGATTGGATGCCCACAACCTCAAACTCATTGCCTCAGTCAAGGATTATTATCTCGGTCATAAGTGGACGCCCAGGAATCTCAAGACGGTGGATGACGAAGCGAAGCTCATGCGACCGTTGGTTCGATCCTTGCGTGATCATCCTGCATTGCTTGCATGGTATCTCAATGATGAGTTGCCGTTGTCGTACATGGATCGTTTCAAAGCACATTACCAATGGGTTCTTGAAGATGATCCGGCGCACCCAGCGTTAACGGTTCTCATGCGCCCGCATCAGATTGATCGTTATCTGCATACCGCGGATGTGTTGGGTTCAGATCCCTATCCCTTGCCACACAAGCCCATTGAGTTGGTCAAACAGTGGACGCAGAAAACCGTTGAACTCACATATCACACCCGCAGCGTCTGGCAAGTCGTACAGGCATTCAACTGGCAGAACTATCGCACACAAACCGAGCACCAAACCGGCAAGACTCCGACGGAAGCTCAACTGCGCAATATGGTTTGGCAGTGTTTGACCAACGGTGCAAACGGTATTCTGCTTTACTCGCTTTATGACATACAGCGCAATCCTGATGTGGATTTTGAAACCTATTGGCCGCAGGTTTGTAAGGTTCTTGAAGAAGTGCAGCAACATGCGCCTGCGATTCTCAGTGTTGAATCCGCACCGTTCATCACCTTGCAGGCAGATGATGCGCAGGCATTCTCCATCCGTGTGACCCAATGGCAAGGTGCGACCTATGCCTTTGTTGTCTGTACGTCTGACCAACCTCAGACAGTGCGTTTTACCTGTGAGAAACCCATCAAGCAGATACAGGAACTCTCAACATCCAAGATCATTGATCCCGCCAACGCCAAGTCATGGCAGGATACCTTCAAGCCGCTTGAAGTCCGTGTATATCAGTTGAAGTAATATCACGCGTTGATCAATGAACAGGTTCATTCACTTATTCATGTATGTCATACACGAGCCATATCCACTGTCGCAGGATCAAGGTGGATCAGTTCATTGCGCATGCCTGATTGTTGAATCGCCTGGCAGATGCGCAGGTTCTCCATGCCTTGACGAAACGTGATCGGTGACGGCGCGTTGTGCACAATGGCATCAACGAATTCACAGAACCGCGAAATGGCCTGCTTGTCGTAGCTCAATTGCTTGACCAAGTCGTTGGACTCACCTTCGTAGCGGACGCGCAGCTCAATGCGATCATCATCGTGTTTGGTGTAGTCGTCGGACATCAATAATGTGCCACGCGTCCCGATGACACCGCAACGGATACCGCGGAAAGAGCCGATGGAGTCGGTCATGGTGCCCACAGCGCCGTTGGCAAAGTTTAGTGTCGCATGAACCACCTCTTCGCTGGGGCAGTTGGGGTGTGACGTACCCAGGTGCCCCAGAACGGATTGGATGTTGCCGGCCATGCGTGTCATGACATAGACCAGATGGCAGGCATGATGGATCGCCCAACCGCCGGACTGTGCAGGGAATTTAACTGCGCTATGGCGGCTGATCATGCCTCGCGCGTTGATGCGTTCCTGTTCCCAGAAGCCATAGCCACGGTAGGTGTGTACATAGAAATTGATGATGCGTCCTAACTCACCAGAGTGAATCAGGTCGATGACTTTGGCATAGCCAACGTGAATACCTGCAAAGCCCATGCTGGTTCGAACCTGGTTTTGCTCTGCCAGATCGACCATCTGCTGAGCGTCTTGCATCTGCAGTGCGAGCGGTTTTTCGCAGAACACATTTTCGATTCCTGCTTCGATGGACTGGCGGACATTGACCGGATGCGCATCGTTTGATGAGGTGATCGCTGCGATGTCCGGTCGGGTTTGTTTGACGAGTGTGTCAAAGTCTGCATGAAACTTGGCGCTATGGATGTCAGCTAAATGAGAGGCTGCTTTGAGATTGGGATCGTAAACACCGACAAGCTGGACATTGGGTAATTGTCGTATTTCCTTGGCCAGGTTTTCGCCAGCCATCCCAGCACCGAGTAATACAACTTTCAACGGGTTGGGGCTTGTGATCATAATGCGTCCTTAATAACAAATGGTGTTTATGTCGTTGGGTTAATCCCAGTCCTTGGCCTGGCCAGCCTGAAAGTACGGATAGTTGGAGCTTGCAGAGACATGGCCGTCAATGAACATCATGTTGATGCTGGTGTCCTGGAAGTGTCGGATCAGCAAATGATCAATGATGTCACTGTCTTTCGCGCGGAAGGTGCCCCGCCCGTCATAGGCATAGACGATGTCTGAGATGCGTTTGACCTGGCTGAAGCGAACGACACCGTCACGATAGGTCTGTTCGTTAAGCGAGTAGGAGTTAATGAAGACGAACTTCTTGCCAGGGTAGGTCGACTTGTTGTCGTAAATTTGAATGCCATAAAGCGAGCGTTCCTCGTCAGTGGCTTTGGGACATTTAAACAGCGTTGGCTTGTCGTAACTTTTGGGTTGTGGACTATAAATCGTATTGGCCAGTCGAACATGAACCGGGGCATTGGGGAACGCTTCCTTGTTGTCGGAAAAATAGATATGCAAGGCCGCCCCCATTTGCTTGAGATTGCTCATGCACATGGCGTTGTGTCCCGACTCTCTGGCCGCTGCCAATGCCGGGAGCAGGATGCTGATCAGCAGTGACACGATGGAAATCACAACCAACAGTTCGATGAGTGTAAAGGCAGAACGCCTTGTTGAGGATGGGATGGTGTGCGTTTTCATGGCAGGATTCCTCTTGTGTTTCAGGTTCATTATTCTGTGACGTCAATGAGTTTCAGATCCGCGAGCCAGATACTTTGTCCCTGTGCTTTGTCATCCTGGCTGAATCGCAGTTGCACGGACAGTTCGTCTGCATTGGCAGTGGGAATTGTTAACTCAACGGTTTCCCAATCCGTGGTGCATTCGCGGGTTTTCAGGCGTTTGATCTCTTTGCCCGATGCCTTGAGTTTGACCTGCAGGTATGCGATGCGTTGGCGTGTGCCTTTGATCTGGGCGCTGAGTTGAAGTGTCTTGTTTTGTGGCAGACCACGAAGCTTCTGAGACAACGCGCCTTGCTTTGATCCTTCCGAATCAATTGTCAACTTCAAAGCAGATTGACATCCTTTGGGTAAATCTTCAGTGACGTGCGCCAAGGATTGGTTCTGGTCGTAACGTGTCCAGTTTGCAATCTTGCCTTCATCATTCTGTTCAAAGCCAGGATTGAGCAGCAGGTTCAACGGTTCAAATTCCGACTGAGCAAACACGCTGGAACAAAGGCAAAAGATGAATAGGACAGGCATCGATTTCATGTTCAATACTCCTGATTAAAAAGCAGGTTTACCCCAACGGACTTTCAGGTCTGCCCCCGGTTGCTCATTGGTAATACCCAGGAAAGGCTCGGCTGCTTGAAGTCGGATGTCAGCTTTCTTTGTGAATGTCAGATCAAAAAGGTACGAACCGGTCTGCCCGTTTGGGTTGATGGTTTGCCCGGTGTCGATTGGTTGTGTCTTGCCATCCGGTGTATGCATCACCAGACCGAAGTCACCGTGGTAACGTTTGCTTGCATGAAGTGAAAAAGGTTGGTTCTGATTCTGCCTGGTGACATGGTAGACAAAACGATAAGCTCCGCCGTCATACTTGCGTAGTGCCAGTTTTTCGCTGGCATCGACTTGTACGGCCCCATCACCTTCGATGACATTTACACGCCAATCCGCGCCGGACTGATCGTGAAGTTTCACGGTCACCGGCATTGATGTGCCTTGCGGGATGGTGACGGTGGCTTCTGCTTCACCTTGCTGGGTTGGGCCTTGCACATGGGTGATTGTCTTGCCGTTGGCGTCCGTGAAGTTAACGGTGAAGCTTGCATCTCTGGAACGATTGCCACTGGCAAGTTCGATGACGATGGGTTGGTTGTCAGTCTGGCCTATAATGCGGTATTGCAGGTTGCGGGTATTGATCCAACGCATGGGTTGTTGGCGGTAATGACTGATATCACGTTCGCCGAGATTCAATTCGTTTTTGACCTGATCCCACAAGCCACTGGTCGGGCCACTGGGCCGCAGGTCCGGTGAGAGATTCAGCAGGCCGATGCTTGTACTTTTGGGCAATGAGGTAGGCCAGTTCACAGCATGATCGATGCGTTTGTTGATGTTGGTTGCGCGATCATGGCCAACGCTGTCAGAAGTCAAGGCGAACTTGCCATAGGCTGCGTCTGCGAAATTGGGTTGGCTGTTAAAGAGACTGTGCTTGTCAAAGCCACGCAGAATCATACCCGGAGAATGTGGCGAAGTATAGAGATTAAAATCACTGGTAAAGTTCGGGGCGACGCCATCGCTGGATTGGCTGGTGAAGGGTTTATCACTGACGAAGATGTTGTTGAATAGATCAAAACCGGGTGTGCCACGTTTAAGATTTTTTCGCAGCCAACTTTCCCCCCAGGCAACGTCGCTGACCTTGTGATAAATAATGCCATCCGGATGATCGATCACATTGTTGAAGATGTACACCGTCGCCTGCCTGGGCGTGGACTTGTACAGTCGCAGACCGTCACTGCTTTGTGAGAGGATGTTGTCATAGAAGTAGAACGGTCCCATCTCAATGGTCTTGAGTCTGGCTGCACAACGGGCCCGTGTGACCAGGTTGCTATACCAGTGGTTGTCCTTGAGTTCGTTGCCCGGTTCCAGTGCATCATCCATGGTTAGATCAATACGGTTGTGGTGGACCTTCAGGCCGATGTTGTATTTGGAGATGCCCTTGAAGACGTGGTTGCGGTAATGCTCAGCAACTTCGTCTTTGCTGACGCCGTGTTCGTTCTGAATACCGTTCCAGACATCGTAGACATAATTGCCAACGATTTCGTTGTCGAGGCCTGCACAGTCCAGGAGAATGCCCCATTTGTCGTAAGTCCCAAAACGCTTGTGAGCAATCCAGACATCATCGCCAGCCAGACCGCTGTTGGTGTCACAGTCGATGCTCATTGCATCCTGGTTCCAGGTGACATCACAATTGGCAACCCTGCATTGGGTGGCACCGTGGGAAAGTCGAATGCCAGCCTCAGCACCGTATGTCAGACATTGTTCCACAACACTGCCTTGGGTGTCCTGCAGACTGATGGCAGCTTGACCGCCGTTGGCAATGAGATTGCGTACAACGCAGTGGTCCGCACGGATGTCGATGGCGCAATTGCCTTGTTTTGCAGCTTCAATGGTTTGTTGGTTGGGATTGATGTCGGTAGCAAAGGAGACGATGACATCACGTTGAGATTGGCGATAAGTAAAGACGCTATGCAGTGGCAGACGTCCCCCGCGACCGACGCCGTTGTCGTGGACAAGGAGTCCGCCCCGTGATTCGGTGGCATGGATCATCACGCGTTGATTGATACTCAGCGTAACCGGTTCAAAATCAATGGGGCTCTGCCAGGCCGTTGCGCCAAACTCCGGTGCGCGTTTCCATTGAGGTTTCCAACGGATGTCGTTGCCGTTGACGCGTGCGAGCACGCCGGGCTTAGCCTGCAGCGTGAGATTGGCTTTGTCCAAAACCAGTGGGCCAACATGCGTGCCTGTACCCAATTCAATCACGTCACCACTTTGGGCTTTGGCAACGGCTTGCCTGGCTGATGTGAATCTGAGTGTTTGGCCTTTACGAATGACCTTTACTTCTGTGGCATCATCAAGAACACCTGCCTTGACAGTTGGCATGCCGATTAACCCCATGCCGATGACCCATGCCAGGCAGAGTGTGAGTTTGAAAAAGAATCGATAAGACATAGTCAACATACTTGCAGTCCTCGTGGCTGTGACAAGGAAAGCTTAGGCGTCTGTTTGTTGGGATCAATTGTAAAGATGTGGATTGATCTATAAATCTGTGGTCTGCGTTGCGCGTGCCTGTTGACGTAATGTGCTTGGGGATTCACCTGTGCGCTTGCGGATCACGTTGGTGAAATAGTTGGGACAGGCAAAGCCGGTTTTGTTTGCGATCTGCGCAAAACTCAAATCGGTCCCCTGGATGAGTTGAATAGCGCGACTCACACGATACAGACTCAGATACTCGATGGGCGTCATCTTCATTTTGTTTTTGAAGAGTTTGCTCAGATTCGTGCGATGGATGTTGATCTGTCGTGCGATCTCTGTGACGTTCAGATCAGGATTGTGATACTGCTTTTTAATCAGCGTTAAAGCCTGCTTCATTTGCTGATGGCTGGGAGACTTTTTGTTTTGGGTTTGGCTGTCTGATTCGGTGGAGATGGCAATGGAGAGAATTTCGTAAGCCGTCGTGCTTGCGATGCGCTGACCGTGTGGGCTGATGTCATGAATCTCACTGGAGAGTCGCGTGAATAATTCTTCAGGACACTTGCCGGTGTACATGGTTTGATTGTCAAAGCCGAACGCCTGGAGAATCTGATCGGGTATCTGGCCATCAAGGGTCATCCATCGGTATTCCCAATAGTCCCTGGCGGTGACATGATGTAGATCGCCGGAGTAGAGCACGAGAATGTGATCGGGTTTGAGCGTGACCGGCTGGTTGTCAACAAGCAGTTGGCCTTCGCCTTTGATCCCCCAGAACAACTCGCAAAAATCCTTGCGCATCCCCGGGTTGTGCCAGCCCGGGAAGACCTTGTAGTGTCCAACGGAGCGGCAGGCAAGCGGCAGGGAGATCGTGGGCTTGAGTGTCGCACGAAGATGAAACGGGAACATTTTTTGCATCGTCTTACAGCATAACACGGGACAGAAATCGGATCGCCAACAACTCGTCCAAGCAATCCCTAACCCAAGAGATCACGCGACCTGGAAACAATCTTGCCCATCAGGCCGAGTCTGCGGCAGGTTTGCGGTCGATACCGTCTGTGAAGGGGATTTAAATCCAAATTTTAAAAATCTTGATCCCAAATCCTTGACACAGGCTGCTATTAATAATAAATTGAAATTAATTATTAATAATGGAGCCCCGTCATGAAGTATGCTCAACACCTCGCGTCTGAAAAGCTAAAATTAGTACAACCAACTTTTCAAAAAGGATTAATGGCAATAATGCTGGTGGGGGCGGTCCTTGTTTCGGTCGGTTGTAAGCCTGAATCCAAGCAGGATGTCCAACCGCAGGCTGCTGTGATGCCTGCCCCTGTGGTGATGGTGGCCAATGCCAAGGCCCAGGACGTCCCGCTGTACATCAACAGTATTGGTCAGGCCGTTGCGACTGAGGCCGTCACCATCATGCCGCGTATCTCCGGGCAGGTAGTCGAGAAGTGCTTTGAAGACGGTGCAGTGATCCGCAAAGGGCAGACACTTTTTAAACTCGATCGCATCCCGTTTGAAGCAGCGTTGGCATCGGCTGAGGCGCAGTTGGCTCAGAGTGAAGCGTCGCTTGATTTTGCCAACATCGAACTGGCACGCTACGAAACCATCGCAGGAACCAACGCGGTTTCCAAGACGGATTACGACACCAAGAAAAACGCGGTGAAGGTTGCCAAGGCTCAGGTAGCTGCAGCTCAGGCATCGGTCCGCACCGCCAGGATTCGGTTGGACTATTGCACCATCACATCACCGATTGATGGACGTGCTGGCGCTCGTTTGGTTGACGTGGGTAACATTGTTCGTGAGAACGACACCGCGATGCTCTCGATTCAGAAGCTCAGTCTGATCTATGCCCAGTTCACCATCAATGAACAGCAACTTGCACAGGTCCGTCAATACATGTCAGAACACAGCCTCAAGGCGTATGTGAAATTGCCCGGTGATGCGGGGCAGGGCGTTGAAGGTGATGTGACTTTTTTGAATAACGCTGTTGAGCAGGCGACGGGGACTGTGCGTTTGCGTGCGACCATGGTTAACGATGACATGCACTTCTGGGCAGGTCAGTTCGTCAACGTTCAACTGGTTCTCAAGACGCTTGATGATGCCGTACTCGTGCCACAGGCAGCCGTGCAACTCAGTCAGAAAGGCCAGTACGTGCTCAGTGTCGATGAACAGGATCACGCTCAGTACCGACCTGTAAAAACAGGGCAGTCTCACGAACAATGGATCGTCGTTGATGGTATTAAGTCCGGCGAACGCGTCATCGTTGATGGGCAACTGATGGTCCGACCCGGTGGGCCTGTGACCATTCCCCAAACCGCGCAGGCAACCGATGTGAAGTCAGCACAAACATCCAAAACCAAGGCTGCAAACGCCTCCTGATACCCCCCCATCCAAGTCCGCAGATGAGCAGTTTGATCTGCGGACTTGATTTGTGAGAACAGAAGGGATTAGTGATTGGTGATTAGGGATTAGGGTCAGACAAATTAATGATGCGATCCAGCCAATGTTCTACTCTCCTAATCCCTAATCACCAATCACTCTTTTTTAGGCAATTAGCTCATGAATATTTCATTACCCTTTATTCAACGTCCCGTGATGACCGTCTTGTTGACGCTCTCGGTGGTGCTATGGGGCGTCTGGTCCTACACCCAGCTTCCCGTCAACGACCTGCCTGCGGTGGACTATCCGGTGATCCAGGTGCAGGTCGGCTATCCGGGGGCAAGCCCTCAGACGATGGCCAACAACGTTGCCACGCCCTTGGAACGTCAGTTCATGCAAATCTCCGGCCTGGAGATGGTCACCAGTAAATCAGGACAAGGCAATACATCATTCGCGCTTCAGTTCTCGCTGAATAAGGACATCGATGGTGCCGCGACCGACGTGCAGAACGCCATCACCGCAGCCAGTGGGCAACTGCCTCCTGACCTGCCGTCCCAACCGACCATTACCAAGACCAATCCCAACGACAGTCCGATTATTTTCATGGCTTTGACCAGTGATACCATCACACAGGGTCAGTTGTATGACTATGCCAACACGCAGGTCTCTCAGCAGATCAGTATTCTCGAAGGCGTCTCCCGTGTGAGTATCTTTGGGACCAAGGCTGCGATTCGCATCAAGGCGGACCCTTCCAAACTCGCGGCATTGGGTTTGACCTTGGAAGACTTGTCCAAGGCGATTCAAGGCGGCACAAGTTATACCGGCGCAGGTCAATTTGATAATCACAACGAAGCTGTCGTTCTGCGTCCGATGGCACAGTTGGACAAAGCTCAGCAGTACAACAACATGATCATCGCCACCGTGAAAGGTGCGCCGGTGTACCTGCGTGATGTGGCGACCGCGACAGACAGCGTGCAGGACGAACGGATCAAGATGAACTTCTGGTCGCGTGAGTATGGCACACCTGCTGCGACGGTGGTTTGTGCGGTGTATCGCCAGGCCGGTGGCAATGCCGTTGCGGTCGCCCAGAAGGTGCAGGCAATCATCCCGCAGATCAACCAGGAATTGCCCCAGGGTGTACGTCTGGTTCTGATTCACAACCGTGCAGAAACGATTGTGAACTCCGTCGATGACGTGAAGGAAACGCTGGTCATTGCCTTTGTGTTGGTGGTGATGGTGATCTTCCTGTTCCTGGGGCGTGCCGGTGATACGCTGATTCCCGCAGTGGCTTTGCCGTTGAGTTTGCTCATGACGTTCATCGTCATGTGGATCATGAATTACAGTTTGGACAACCTGTCTCTGATGGCCTTGACGTTGGCGATTGGGTTCCTTGTGGACGATGCGATTGTGTTCCTGGAAAACACAATTCGTCGCATGGAACATGGGGAAAATGTCCGCACTGCTACGATCAACTCGGCTAAGGAAATCAGTTTTACCATTATCTCAATGACGTTGTCATTGGCTGCGGTGTTCCTGCCTTTGCTTTTGATGCCCGGTTTGATGGGACGCGTATTTCGCGAATTCTCGGTGGTGATTATCGTTGCCATCATTTCGTCAGGTTTGGTGTCGCTGACGCTCACACCGATGATGTGCTCACGCATGCTTGCTGAGCGTGGCCCGGGCAAAAAGCAGCCGTGGTTGGAACGTTCTGCGTTGAAAATTGAAAAGTGGGTGCTAGGCATCTATGGCAACACACTCACATGGGCCTTGAAGCATCACTATCTCTCAGCCATCACCTGGGTACTGTGCCTGGTGGGGACCGGTTACCTGATGGTTAACTTGCCCAAGACTTTCTTACCTGTCGGTGACAGTAGCTTCGTCTGGGGCGTGATGATCGGCCCGGACAGTGCATCCTACGAAAAGATGCGCGGTTATCAGGAAAAAGCTGAACAGGTCATTCAAAACAACCCCGCCGTACGCGCTTCATTTACCATGACCGGTAACGGTGGTTTTGGCGGTTACAACCAGGGATTGTTACTGGCATTCCTTGAGGATCGTGAACAACGTCAGCCCATCGTTGATGTTACTCAGCAGCTCTCCGGCGGAATTTTTGCCAATGTCCCCGGTGTGATTGGTTTGTTCAAGCCTCAACCCGTACTCCAGATATCCACCGGTGCCTCGGCCAATAACTCGGCATCCATCACATACGCTATCTCCGGCGTTGATCCGGACAAGGTGTATGAATACTCAGGCAAGTTACTTGAAAAGTTCCGTGAATTCCCCGGTTTTTTAAGGGTTCAGCCAGACTACTACAACAATCAGCCCTATTTGAATGTGTCGATTCTTCGTGAACAGGCTGCGATGTATGGTGTGAGTGTGGCTCGGATTGAAAGGCTGTTGGCAACAAGCTTTTCGCAGAACTATCTCTATCTGATCAAGTCCGCAACCGATCAGTATCAGGTGATTCTCGAAGCAGAAGATGACAGTCGCAGCCAGGCAGAGAACCTTGCGGACTTTTACATCAAGTCCGACGATGGTCAACGCAACATTCCGCTTGATGCTGTGGTCAAGTGGGAAAAGAACCTGGGGCTTCAGTCGGTCAATCACCTCAATCAGTTCACCAGTGTGACGTTCTCGTTTAATGTCGCTCCGGGTGTGTCGACCAGTGCAGCGACGGACTTTATCCAGAATGCAGCAGTCCAAACTTTACCCCCGACCGTGCGTGGTGAATTGCAGGGTGAAGCCAAGACGTTCATTGAGATGGTGCAGAACATGGCCATCCTCATGGTCGTTGCTGTGTTCGTGATGTATGTGATTCTCGGCGTGTTGTATGAAAGTTACCTGCATCCGATCACTGTACTTTCATCTTTGCCTGTGGCATTGATTGGTGGCCTGGCAACCTTGTGGTACTTCGACCAGGAACTTTCGCTGTACGCTTACGTCGGGATGTTCATGCTCATGGGTATCGTCAAGAAGAACGGCATCATGATCGTGGACTTCGCATTACAACGTATTGACGAAGGGCAGACTGCCGAGCAGGCGATTCACGATGCGTCGATGGACCGTTTCCGCCCGATCATGATGACCACCATCGCTGCGGTGATGGGTGCACTTCCCATCGCATTGGGTTGGGGGGCTGACGGTGAAAGTCGTATGCCCCTGGGCTTAGTGATTGTCGGTGGTTTGCTGGTGAGTCAGTTGATCACGCTCTATGTCACACCTGTGATTTATCTGTACCTCGAAGCGTTTCAGGAGAAGGTGCTCAACCGCACCAGCTTCTTCCATTCCGGTCACCGCAAGCATGAAGTTGCGGTTGACCCTGAACATGTCCCAGCCAATCTGCAACCTGCGATGGTGACCACGCATGGTGAATAAGTACGGAGTTTGATGATGTTTTTAACAATCAATAGAAAACTGTTGGCTTTGAGTCTTTGCAGCTCATTGTTGGTTACCGGCTGCACGGTTGGCCCGGATTACAAGAAGCCCCAGGCGAACATGCCCGAAGCATTTCATGCTTCACCTTCCGCCGAATCCTTTGCTGATCTGGCACATTGGTGGAAGACGTTCAACGATCCGATGCTTGATGAATTGATCGATCAAGCGATCACGTCAAACCTGGACATGCAGTTGGCCCAGGCACGTATTCGGCAAGCCCGCGCCCAACTGATTGCAGCAGGCGCATCACTTAAGCCCACCGTTAATGCAACGGCAGCGGACACTTTGTCGCGCAACAGTGAGAATGCCAACGGGGTTTCAACCGGATCACGCAATCTCATGCAGGCTGGATTTGACGCCAACTGGGAGATTGACGTGTTCGGCGGAAACCGTCGGAGCATCGAAGCATCGCAAGCCAGCTATGACAGCATCGTCGAGCAAAGTCGCAATACATTGGTGACGTTGCTTGCTGAAGTGGCGACCAACTACATTCAGCTGCGTGGCTATCAGTATGAGTTGTCACTGGTCAATGCCAACGTGGTGTCGCAACAGGACACACTCGACATTCAAGAATCAAGACTCAAGGCTGGTATCACCACCGACCTGACGGTTGCTCAGGCCCAAGCGTTGGTGCAAACCACTCGTGCACAAATCCCAACACTTCAGGCCAAGATCAAGCAGACAATTCACCGTCTTGGTGTGCTGCTTGGACAATCTCCTGCGAGCCTGATGAGCCAGTTGGAAACCATCAAGCCCATACCCCTGGGACCGCCGTCTATCCCCACCGGCGTTCCCGCTCAATTGCTGCGTCGGCGGCCGGACATCCGTGCCGCCGAACGCAGCCTTGCGGGGGCCACCGCGCAAATCGGTGTCCAGACCGCAGAGCTGTATCCCAAGTTCACCCTCAACGGCACGATTGGTTTGAGTTCCACGCAACTCGCCAATTTTGCTGACAATCGCAGTCTTTTCTACTCACTTGGCCCCGGTGTCAGTTGGCGTCTCTTTGACGGCAATCAAATCAAAGCCAACATCCAGACCGCAGAGGCTCAGCGCGATCAGGCTGCCATCAACTATCAGCAGTCGCTACTCACAGCGATGGAAGAAGTTGAAAATGCCCTGGTGTTTTATGACCGTGAACAAACGCGGCGTGACATGCTCGGTAAGTCCGTTGATGCCAACCAGCGTGCAGCCGATCATGCCATCAAACTCAATGATGCCGGCCTCGTGGACTTTATCAACGTTCTCACCGCCAAGCAGTCGCTCAATCAGGCTCAAAGTGCTTTAGCACGGTCTCAGACTGCAGTGTCGGCCGATCTCGTGTATCTTTATAAGGTACTCGGAGGCGGTTGGGAGTTACCTCAAGCGTCTGAGGAAGCGACAATGGTAAAGTGAAATTTGTATGGCAAACGTGAAGAATAATAGTTCGGCTCTGGAAACCAAGCGCAAGCTCATTCAGGCGGCTGGCCAGATCATCGGCCAGGTCGGCCTCGAAGCGGCAACCATTCAGCAGATCACCCGCAAGGCAGGCACCTCGCTGGCAGCGGTCAATTATCACTTCACCGACAAGTTCAATCTCTACAACGCGGTGGTTCAGGAAGCCTACGAATTCATCATTGAAACCTTCCGACGCATTCAAAGCATCCAGATCGAAGGCACGCCAGCCCAGCGCCTTGAACACTTCATTCGATCATTCTTTGCCATCATCATGGAACAGGAACGCCCGACCTGGCATTGCGATATCCTCGCGCGTGACCTGCAGTTTCCCAATGAAGCAGCCAACCAGCAGCTTCAGGAACTCACCGTGGCCATCAACGACACACTGGGCAAAATCGTATCGGATATCGCCCAGACGACGCTCAGCGAAGAACAGATGATTTATATCCGTTCAAGCATCATCGGCCAATGTCTGTATTACGTGGATCACAGCGAGTTTCACGACCGACTGCACCCCGAACTCCCGCCAGTATGTCAACGTCATGATGACATCATCAAGCACATCTCAAGGTTTTCACTTGCTGCGATTCGAGGGATGTTTCACGAGCAGATTTAATCAACCAGACTGATTGATTCGCCGGCTTTGAGTACGATCTGTTTTTCGACACCATTGACCACCAGTAAGCATTGACTGTCGCATGTCGCGGTGAGTTTGCCGCTGGTGATGCTGCGGTTTTCCCATTGCATCTGCAACTCGAATCCGCCGCGCGTTTTTAAACCGCTGACACTACCGGTGGACCATTGTGTTGGGCAGGCAGGCAAGAGTCGGATGATCGGTTGTTCATTGTCTTGCTCGTCAGTGACCGTGGTATGGCTTTGCACCAGCATCTCCGCGATGGCAGCGCAGCCACCGAAGTTGCCATCAATCTGGAAGGGCGGGTGAGCGCAGAAAAGGTTTGGGTACGTGCCCCCATGTTCATAGTTGATCGGATCACCGCTGTGTGAATCCACCAATTCCAACAGGTTTTTGAGTAGGTCATGGGCGCGATCGCCTTGCCCCAGACGCGCCCAGAAAAGAATCTTCCATGCCTTGGACCAACCCGTGCCATCGTCACCGCGACGGGTGAGTGTGGTCTTTGCGGCTTCCGCTAACTCAGGCGTGAGTGTCGGGTCGATCTGGTTGCCCGGATGTAAAGCGAACAGGTGTGAGACATGGCGGTGATGCTGATCCAGTTCGTCGTAGTCTTCGAGCCACTCCATGAGTTGGCCGTGTTTGCCGATCGACAGTGGGGGCAGTTGCTCCAATGCCTGCTGGATTTGCTCCATGAGTTCGGGATGTTGGCCGAGCAACATGCCAGCGCGGAGGGTGTTTTTAAAGAGCATGTGCAGGATCGCAGTGTCCATCGTCGAACCTTCGCACAGCGTACCCACTTGGCCTGAAGGTAACCGGTATGCATTCTCCGGCGAGAGAGTCGGACTGATGATCAGATGCCCTTTGGCATTTTTGACCAGGAATTGCAGGAAGAACATGCATGATTCAGACAGCAGCGGCCATGCGGTCTCTTTGAGGAAAGTCAGGTCACCGGTGTGATCAAAGTGATCCCAGAGATGCAGACTCAGCCAGGCACCACCCATCACCCAGTACGATGCCCCCAGGTTGCGATCCGTCGGGCAGCAGTCCGCCCAGAGGTCGGTGTTGTGATGACAGACAAAACCGTCGCAGTCATACATCTCTTTAGCGACCTGTTTGCCTCGCGGCAGCATCCGGTTGAGCATCTCAAACAACGGGGAATGACATTCCGAAAGATTGGCAACTTCCGCAGGCCAATAGTTCATTTCCGTGTTGATGTTGATGGTGTACTTCGAGCCCCATGCTGGCCAGAAATCCTGATTCCAAATCCCTTGCAGATTGGCAGGCATGGAACCAGCGCGTGACGAACTGATAAGCAGGTACCGGCCGAACTGATGGTACAACGCTGCCATAGACGGATCATCGTCACCAGCGACAAGACGCTGCAAGCGTTCGTCTGTCGGGAGACTTTGCTTGGCTGCTTGTGTGTCACCCAGTTGCAAAGTCACGCGGTTAAAGAGCGCTTGATAGTCTGCCAGTTGGTCAGCTAGCAGCGTATCCCAACCTTTGTTGATGGCATGGTTCACCCTGTCGGTTGCAACTTGAAGCGGGTTGTCATGTCGGAAGCTCGTTGCACCTGCAATGACGATGGTCAGTGCGTCTGCCTTTTCAACGACCACGGTTTCGCCAATGGTGTGAGAACTGCCACCGATTGCATCGGTCATCATGCAGGTTGCAAAACGCACACCCCCCTTGCCTGCGGCCTTGCCGGTGAGATAAGTACCACCATCTTCCAAAGCGCGTGAGTCATCGACGTAGCGCGTGGAGTAGCTTGCCAGTGGCCCACGTTGTAAACGCAGTCGGACATTCAATGCGCCTGGCTTGGAGACTTCAAGTCGGATGGCAATGACGTTGTCCGGGAAGCTTGCGATGTGTTTTCGGGTGTAGGTCACATCATCGATTTTGTAGGAAACGTTGATAGATGCATCAGCCAGATCCAGTTCACGGCGATAGCTCAAATGCGCTACATCCGTCGGGTCGGTCCGCATGCTTTGTGCGTTGGTGAGGACGGCATCGCCAGTGTGCAGTGCGCCGGCTGGATATTGAAATTGCATGAACAGATCAGCTAACGGTTCGTAGCAACGCATGGAGTCCGGGATACCTGCCATCGCGTCATTGGTCAGCCACTGTGCTTGTTCCAGATCACCGTTTGCAAGGTGTTCTCGGATTTGGGCAAGGTGTTTGAGAGCGTCGGGATTGATGCGGTTCTGCTCGCCACCATTCCAGAGAGAGTCTTCGTTGAGTTGAATGCGTTCGTCGGAAAGGTTGCCGAAGACCATGGCACCCAACTTGCCACAGCCGATGGGTAAAGCACGGTTCCAGTTGTCGATGGCTGGTTGACGGTACCAGAGTTTGAGGTCAGATGCGGTTTTGTCTTGCATGATGGTCTTTCCGTGTCTTGGACAGCAAGACATCGTATCGATGTGTGAATGTTCTGCCCATACACGAAAGCTGTCCAAATATATCCAATGACGAGGTCAGGCAGGAGATAAGGTGTTTAGATAAAATAAACATCTTTAATAATGATGAGTAAATACTCCGACGTGTCAATCATTTGGACATTGACGTTTTTAAGTACCACTCTACGATTATTTTCATGCAGACAACCCTTGGAAGTTGTTTGTTAGAGGTAAACAGAATGCCAAAGGTCAATACGGCAGATAAAGTCATGGATATTCTCGAAGCCATTGCCAGTCAGGGGCAGGGGGCTGGGACACGCGAGCTGTCTCGAAAGCTTGAGATGAATGTGGCAACGGTGCATAACATTGCCCGGACCCTGCAAAGTCGTGGCTTTCTCCGACAGGATCCCAGGACCAAACGCTTTGAGATCGGAAGCCGGTTGATGCTCATGAGTCGCCACAGTCAATACCTCAACGCACTGTATGTCGCTGGCAAAATGGTCGTCGAGAAAGTGGCATCAGAGATCGATGAGTCGATCATGCTTGTTGCATTGGACCACGGGCACGTCGTTAATCTCCAGTACATTCCAGGTAGTGGTGCGCTGCGTGTTGCTGAACCCGATGATGTCACTGAAGTGGCACATTGCACCGCTTCAGGCAAACTCATGCTTGCGCAAATGTCACGTGATGAACTTGTGCGTTATCTGGATCGCTACAAGCTCAAAAGCCACACACCAAGAACGATCACACGCCGTCAGGATTTGGTTACAGAGCTTAATCAGATTCGTGAGAAAGGCTTTAGTCTTTCCTGTGATGAGTTATGTGACGGGGTGAGTGCCTTGGCGGTTCCGATTCTTGATCCGTGGGATAAAGTGGTTGCAGCCATCGGGGCGGGGGTGCCTTCGGTGAGATTGGCACAATCCGGTTATCGCAGGAAAGTGCTTGAAGCCTTACGCCGATCCGCTGAGCAGATTGGTCGGAATATCGCATAAATTGCCTTGTTTTACAGTGTTTTGTCCACGTAAAGGTATTTGAGATGTCACTGAATGTCGTCACTTTGGAAATGAGTTTAAAGCCGTTCGATCAGCCAACGGACATGGGTAAGGTTGAGCAAACCTGTTTCAAAGCTTTTACGCAATGGCATCCGTTGTGTAAGTATGCGGATCATGTGCAGGTTCTCCTGTGGCCGGCAGATGGTTCGGAGATTCTGGCATACAAGGGGGACATGGATGAAGCGTTTGAATGGGCGTATTGGCTGGGATTTGCCAACCCACATTCTGATGTTCCCAATGATCCGCAGAAAGTCGCACTGCATAGCCAACCCCGGCTGTATATGGACAATCCACCGAAGATGACTTATCGGATATTAGCCAACATCATCGACGCCATCAAACGCATCGGTAACAAGGTCATCGGTAAAACCATTCAAGTTGGAGGGACGTTCGATCCCGGCGGTGAGTTTGCTCGTTCGACATTCAAGTACAAAGAGCACCCGGAAATCTGCATTGCCAACACCATGGGCGTTAACAGTTTCGTCGGTTGTTATGCCACCATGAATGCTGATGAAACGGCTTATGCAGGATTCCCGAACGGCATTGAACAGGGCACCAGCTTCGGTACATTTCTCGGCAAGCAGTCACAAGCTTTTCTTGCGGATATGAACTTGGATTATCTGTGGTTTTCCAATGGATTTGGGTTTGGCTTGGAAACATGGGGGACGTGTGGTCCGCTGTTTGATGGTCAGCATTTCGATGCCACACGGGCTCCTGAAGTTCGCCAGAAAATCCTGGGGTTCTGGAATGACTTCCGCAAGGCTTGTCCGGATTATCCCATCGAAACCCGTGGGACAAACCTGGGGACGGGGACGGATTTGGCAACCGATGCGGTGCCGCTGCGTGAGATTTATGAGTCGAATTTGAATATGTATACACCGCCTAATTCACCGTGGGCAGCATTGGATGGTGACTTTGGCTTGGAACTGATGGGGTACATGTCACGCATTGCGGAGTTACCCACCGGCAAGGGATTCCCATTCCGATTTTACGTCCATGATCCGTGGTGGCTGAACAGTCCCTGGCTGGATCGCTATGGACGTGATGCCCATGACATTTACCTGCCGATGGCAATAAGTCGCATGAATGAGACAGGGGAAGTTCAGACGCATGACGCCTTCCAGTTTCTGACCATTGATGATTCCTATGGCAGGATGCCCGAGTGTTGTCCCAACGAGATCATCCCGATTCTTCTGCGATGCATGGAGACCAAACCCGATCGTCCCGGTTTGGTGACATGGGTTTATCCGTTTGACACGTTTCATGATTACATCACGCAAGCACCTGAGCGTTTATCTGTTGCTTTCTTCAACGATTGGTTTATCCGCAGCGCCATAAACAACGGCTTGCCGATCAACACCGTGGCCAGTGACAGGGCATTGATTGCGGGTATGAAATGCAACTCACAAGCTTATGATCACACCATTTTACTGTCGTTGGTTCCAGATGCAGAGACACCACTGGAGGCTGCTTTGCTTGAGCATGTGAAGCGTGGCGGGAAAGTCATTTTCTACGGTCCGATTGATCATGCTTCCGATGCGATGCTCGAAGTTTTGAATCTTGAACAAGCCAGTCCAATTGAAGGTGAAATGGATGTGATATTAGCGATGGA
>MDTD01154032.1_pt1 | contig 21185 bp, 21 predicted proteins | sample 811221 | NCBI WGS metagenome assembly MDTD01 (sample SAMN05326646, study PRJNA326480) | marine metagenome | isolation source: seawater | place: Pacific Ocean: South West | collected 2011
CACGTTGATAGGCTGGATGTGGAAGCGCAGTAATGCGTGCAGCTGACCAGTACTAATAGCTCAATTGGCTTGATTTATGCACTGAAAAAAATTTATTAAATTATTTTTTTTATTAAAAAATAATCCTCAAGATAAAGATATTCTAAATCACTATTTTTAAATGTTAAAACTACGTCTTTTAATTTCGATGAAATTGGAAGTCCGTGAAGATTCAGGCTGGTATTTAATAACGCTGGTACCTTTGTAATTTTATAAAACTCATTTATTAAAGAATAATAATTTTTATTGAATTCTTTATTTAAAATTTGAGGCCTAACTGATTTATCATATGGGTGCGTTCCATTTTTAATACTGTTATAATTTCTTTTTAAAGTATCAAATCCTATTGTCATAAAATCACAATCTAAAGATTTTTTGTTTTGTAAAAATTTTTTGTGATGATCTTTAAGAATAGTTAATGCAAACGGCATCCAAAAATCTCTATTTTTAATTTGCTCATTAATTTTCTGCACAACCCCATCCATATATGGATTTGCCAATATACTTCTGTTTCCTAAAGCTCTAGCACCAAATTCCTCTCTACCTCTTGCTACAGCAACTATCTTTCCATTTGCCAAGATTTTAGCAATATCCTTATGCTTTATCTTTTCGTGTATTTTATAATTTTTGTTATTTCCAAAAAATTTACTTAGTTTTACTTTTGTAATATTTTTGTTATCTAATTTTTGCCCTAAATAAATATTATCTAATGGTTTATTATCTCCTAATCTATTTAAATAATAACACGCACCGATTGCTAACGACTCATCAGTTCCTGTAGGAGCAACATATAAATTATTTACCTCCTTCTGTTCAGATAAGATTTTATTCATTTTAATATTCATACTCACCCCACCACTTATTGAAAAGTTTTTTAATTTATATTTTTTAGAAATTTGTTTTATCAATTTTGAGGATATTTTTTCTACCAATATTTGTACTGCTCCTGCAATAGAGTCAAATCTATGTTCTCTCGTTTTATTATATAAATATTGAAACAAATTTTTTGGTCTATTTTTGTGAATAACTCTACAGTTTTTTACATCAAGAATATTTTTAAAAACTTCCTCATAAACCTTTTTTGAATATTCAAGTTTTGAATATGGTGCCAAACCCATTACTTTAAATTCATGTTCGTTCGGCTTCATTTTAAGAATAAGAGTAATAAATCTATATATTCTTGCTAAGTCACATTCACTGTTACGTATTAGATTTTTCAATTGTTTTTTTTTTCTATCTAACATCCAAAATGTTTGATTTAGTCCATCACCTTCACTGTCTATTGTTAATATACCCACTTTATTTTCTCGTATTCTTGGTGCACAGGCTGCATAAAATGCATGACAAGTATGATGGTCAATAAAAGTAATTTCCTTAATTAACTCTTTTCCCTGTTTCCTGATAGCTTCTCTGCATACTTTTCTATATGCAGAAAAATTGAAATATTCTTTTTTCTTTACTTTTGAAAAATTCTCATAATTTTCTATTTTTTTATTTTTTCTAACTTTTTTAAATTTTTCAATTGCAATTTCAATTTTTTTTTTTTTAGAGAAAAACTGCAAATAATAATCGAGCCAGTTTTCAATATTAAAATAATTTTCTAGTGGATACTTCAAAGCAAAAAGTATATTTTCAATGGTCGATAAACCACATTGATTTATTGTTAAGTCATTTTTTTTGACATAATCAAGGCATTCTTGAATAGATTTTTTAGGGTAGCCTACAAAATTTTTGATATTGTTGAACCTTTCTTCTTGAAAAGTTAAAATTATCTTACCATTAATCATTAGTGCAGCACTAGCACCATGTCCGATATTCACACCAAGAAAAATCATTTTAAGAACTTCTAAACATATCAGTTAAATTTTGTCTTCATTAATGAAATGAATATTGTTTCCATTTATTTGATGTTTTAAATATCTTTCAAACTTACAATAACTATTTATGTTCATTTCTTTATTAAGTTTAAATATTTTCTTCATAAAATCATCTACATTCATTTTGCTTGAAATATCATAATCAAATAAAAGTGGATGATCAAAGCGCATGAGTCCGTAAATAAGATAATAATTCATTATTGCTCTATTTGATTTCAACTTATTTTTTTTTTTAGCCAATACTCTAGTTAAATTTCTTAGATAGTACTTATACTGGGCCTTCGACTTATATTCTATTGTAAAACCTTTGCCACTATAAAAAATGCCAGCAGATGTAAAAGAAGGTATTTTTAAACAAGCATACTCAAGACCAGAAGTACCCCCAAGAGTTATTATTGCATCTGCTATCTTTGGAATAATTTCTCGACTAAAGTTATCAGGAAATATTTTTACATTTTTTTTGCTTCTACTGATTATATTTTCATATTCTTTAGATAAATTTGTTTTTATTTTTAAATAACCATAATTACTTGGATGTTCTTTTAAAATCCAATTTACTTTATTATCTAATGTTTCGAGGCATTTAAGTGTTTCCCTTAACCACGATAAATAATCATTGTAAATTAAAATTGATTTACCACCTAGATTTCCATCCAATAAATTATGAGAAAAAATAAAACATGTTGGTTTTTTTTTGTCTAAATTTAAAGTCTTAAAAAAATTTTCTTTATTTAATTTTATGAATTTTTGATTTTTTTGTCTACTCATGACTATATTGAAATCAAAGTTTTGTTTTTTTACGTACAAAATACCTTTAACAAGCTTTAATCCTTCGGATATATATTTTTTATAATTTTTATTATTTATATATTTATTTAATAGAGTTTTACTTATTTGGATATCAAGATAAGATTTTTGGCTTATCGATTTATACATATATACTCCAATTTTTTTTGGACCTCCAACTCTTCCAATCACCTTAATCTTTTTTAACAACGCTATTTGAAAAATTATGTTCGAGGGAATGAATTGTCTTTCAGACATAACCATATAATCAAATTTATTTTTATCAAAAAATTTTTTTATTTGTGAATAAATTAAAAGTGATTCATTTAGTAAATATAGAAATTTATAATTTAATTTATTTGGTGATGGATCACCAGAATTTCTTATATAATGATCATAAACTATTTTACCAAAGTCTAAACCTTTATAGGTAAAATTTATTAAATCATTTAAATTTCTAAATTTTCTAAAAATATTGAAAGTGATTATTAAATGCAAAACACAAGTAAATAAATTATTTTTAATCAAAAAAAAATTTTTAGAAAAATTAAACGAGTTAAAAAAACTCTCGGTTGACTTATCTTTATCATCCATCAAACCATAAATTTTAGCGTTTAATATATTTGACAAATGATTTGCTAGCAAACATTCCGTATAAACGTAGCCATACTGATGAACAAAGCTGGCTACTAATATCTTTTTCTTCTTAAAATTTTTTTTGTTTAAAATTTTAGTATTAATTTTATTTAATTTTTCAAAATGAGTTTGATTATGATTTTTTTTTAATAATTGATTTTTTCTATATCTAAGTAGATCGTATAAAGTATATAAAATAACTTTTATGAAAATAATCATTATATTCTTATACAATTGCTATTTCTATTTCATACTAGAAAAAGTCAATTTAATATATATAAACTTTACTATATTTAAAAATAATTAAAATATTCTATGAAAGTTTTAATTACAGGATCAGAAGGATTTATTGGATCTCATTTAGTAGAGCTTCTTGTTAAATCAGGGTACAAAGTTACAGCATTAACTTTGTACAATTCTTTTAATAATATCGGATGGTTGAAGAATATAGATAAAAGATATTAAAAAAGATTAAAATTTTTAGTGGTGATATCAGAGACAAAAGTTTAGTTGATGAAATTGTCAAAAACAAAGATGTAGTTATAAACTTAGCTGCGCTAATTGGCATCCCTTATTCATATAAATCTGTTGAAAGCTATTTGGATACAAATGTTAAAGGGACAATGAATTTATTAAATTCGTCAAAAAAATTTAAAGTAAAAAAGTTTATACAAACATCAACTAGTGAAGTTTACGGAACAGCTAAATATATTCCAATAGATGAAAAGCATCCATTGTCAGGTCAATCTCCGTACGCTGCTTCAAAAATAGCTTCAGATCAATTAGCTTTATCTTATTATAAATCGTTTAATTTGCCTGTTACGATTTTAAGACCATTTAATACCTTCGGACCAAGACAGTCATTAAGAGCTGTAATTCCTACTATTATATCACAATGTTTATTTAATGATGGTGTAATAAAGATTGGAAATATTAACACAACCAGAGATTTTGTTTATATAAACGAAACAATAAATGCATTTAAATCTAGATTAATATTTTGATTTAAAAAAAATTCTAAATCTGTATTTGTCATTTAAATATAAATTTATGTTAATTTTATAAAAAAGAATATTACTTACAATAAATATTTGTTAAATTCATTAATAACCTGCTTATATCCTGGCAAATCATCATTAAAATGGTGATAGTTTTTAATGTAATCGTCATAATTATTTATTTTAGCTTCAACAATTTCTAAAATTCTTTTACTGTTTAAGTCAATATCATTTTCGATATGAAATTGCTCGAAACCAAAATTTTTTGCAGCTTCAGAAGACATTTGCCTTGCATTAAAATCTAAGTAATCAGAGTCAAGTCCAATCACTCTTTTTTTCATTAAAATAGCTTGGGTAACTGCACTGGACTCAAAAACAGTAACTACAAATGCCTTGCTTATATAATCAAAAGTTTTGAATTTTATAACAGGTATTTCCTCAAAATATTTTTGATATTCTTTTAAATTATAGCCAGGGTGGATACATACAATTAACTTTTTATTAAATTTTTCTGAAAGATTTTTAAGATAATTTTTTAAGAAAAAATAATGTTTCTTAATATCATCGTTGCTTATCGCTTCTCGGAATTCTAATTCTTCAGGGTAATTTAATGGATGATCTAAATGAACTATATATTCTTCACTAGAGAATTTTTCATAAAATTTAATTTCATCGTGACTTCGACTATTTATCAGAATAATTTTTTTTGCATATAAAAGTTTTTTTTTATATAAGAATTTTTTAATTTTGTTGTTATGAATATTACTGATAATTTTTTTATCACTAATAAATCTAATCTCTAACTTTGGTACAATTCCAAAATTACTTAATAAAACCGTAAATTTTTTGAAGAATACAACTGAAAAGTAATACTTAATTGATTTAAAAAAATTATTTTTTATATCGAGTTTTGGTTTAATATTAAAAAAACCTAAATTTGAAATTTGAAAAATTTTGAGTTTTTTTAATTTTAAATATAAATGTAATTTAATAGAATTAAAATCCCTACCAAAATTGCTGATTATAATGATTTCTTTATCGTCTAGAAATTTATCAAATTCAGAAAAATTTTTTGGATTAAATAATAGGATACCAGCTTTATCTTTAAGGTTAATTTCATCAAATTTATAGTTATTTCTTTTATTAATTAAAAAATGATCAATATTTATAAAATAAATCTGATCATATTTTTCTAAAAATTTACTTATTAAAAATTTATGAACATGAGTAGTTCCATTAATTGTCTCAAAAGAGGTCAAAAATGCTAAATACTTTTTTTTTGTAGACATTTAAATTAGTTTTTTATCTTTTTGAAGAGATTTTTGCCATCCTATAGTTCTAAAGATCTTTTTTTGATATTTTATTTTTTCTTTATTATTATCAATATAACTTATAATTTGATTCATATTAATTTTTTCAATTTTTTTACCAAAATGGTCAATCATTGACGAAATTAATTTAAAGTCACCAATGTAATCTACTGTATATCTATATTTTGATAAATTTCTTTTTGAATATAATTTTTTTATTCTAAAGTTTTTGGTCTTCCACATGAAAAAGGTAACATGCTCTCTTTCAGATGGTAGTATAGCTTCTTTATGGGATCTTCTTAAAGTTTTAAAATTAAATATTTCAATATCCGAGCCGTCAGGAAATTTACAAGGATGAGGAACAGTATTCGAAAAAAAATCTAATTTTTTTTTTTTAAAAATTAAGATCATCTTATTTAAAGTAGAAACATCTATTAATGGGCAGTCTGAGGTTATTCTTACAATTGTCTTAATTTTAAATTTTTTTGCTGTCTCGTAGTATCTTGACAACACATCATTTTCTGAACCTCGATAAAATAAAATTTTATTTTTCTTGCAAAAATTAACTATTTTAACATCTCTTGGATTTTTAGTTGTAGCAATTATTATCTTTTTAATTTTAGCACCATTTTTTAGTCTTTTCAAAAGCAGACTTAGTAAATTATAATTTTTATATTTAAGCATAACTTTACCAGGCAATCTTTTGGAAGACATATGTGCTTGAATTATTATTGCTATAGACATATTGAATAATTATATAAGTATGATTTAATTCATATTTCTAACACATATTGATGTATTTATAACTTATAATGTACCAAAAATTACAAAACGTTTTAAATACAATTAACAAATCAAAAAAAATTAAATGTTTTTTTCTTGGTAATACCGCAAAGTCAGAGAAACCGTCTTTTTATGTTAGTGACGTAAGAGAAAATAGTAAATTTATTTTTGCTTCAGCAATAATTTTCAATGGTAAAACTGCAAAAAAGATAACAAGATTAATTGATGGTAAGGTAAAATATATTTTATTAGATACAGAAAAAAAAGTGTTGTCCAAAAGCAAAAAAAGAATTGTTAATATTGAAAAAACAGCAAAAAAAGAGATAAAAAAATCTGAAATATTTACATATAAAGGAAATGACCTTACAGTTGATGCCGCAGAAACCTTTATTAAAGATTTTTACATAAGTGATATAAGAGGAGTTGGGGGGAAAAAAATTTTAGTAATTGGAACTGGAAATATTGGTTTTAAATTAGCTTTAAAATTAGTTGAAGATGGTGCGGACGTATTCTTATACAGAAGATCAGTAAAAGTTTTAAAAAACATAACAGAGGCAATAAATTTTATAAAACCTAAGGGAACGATCGCCAAAGCTACAAAAATCAACTTTAAAAATTTAAATATGTCAAAATTTGATATAGTTGTTGGGGCAACAGATGGAAAATCAGTATTAACAAAAAAACATATAAATACCTTTAATCAAAATTCTTTTTTACTTGATATAGGAAAAGGAATATTAAAGAAAGATGCTTTAGATCTTGGCATAAAAAAATCTATAAAATTATTTAGACTAGATATTACCCCCGCATATTTCGGCTATTTGGAAAATGTGATTACTACAAAAAAATTAAGTAAAATTAAAAAACAAAACAGTAGAAAAATTAATGGTTTAACGTTGGCAAATAAAGGAATTTTGACAAGTGAAAATACTGTAATCGTTGATAATATCATTAAACCAAAAAAAATATTTGGTATATCTGATGGGTTTGGAGACTATAAAAAAATTAGTGAAGAACAAGAAAAAAAAATTAAACAAAAAATAATTAAGAAATCTTAAGTATATGAAAAAAAAAGTAATAATTTTTGGTGCAGGACCAGTTGGATTGGTTACTGGATGGTTATTATCAGAAAAAGGATGGAATGTAGAAATTTTTGAAAAAAATTCCATGGTAGGTGGAATGTGTAGATCCTGGAGGTGGAAAGATTTTATTTTAGATACTGGTCCACATATTTTTCATACTCCTGATAGAAAATTATGGAATTTTTGGATTAAACATTTTGGACACTTATTTGTTAAAAATAATTTTTGGGCAAAAAATACTTATGATGATGATTTTAAAAATTTATATGATTACCCACTTTCCTACGAGTCGATTAATAATTTTCCAAAGAATTACAAAAATGTTATTTTTAAAGAACTAAGGGCACTAAGAAAAATTAAAGACAAAACCTCAAAAAATTTTGATGAACATGTAAAGTTACAAGTAGGTGAAACTCTTACTAAAATGTTTTTTACTAATTATCCAAAAAAAATATGGGGCATAAGTACAAATAAAATGACTGCAGAGTGGGCTCCAAAAAGAATTAAGTTTAGAGATAGAATATTGCCTTTTTTTAGTGGGGAATACACTGCAGTAGGCAAATATGGAACGGGTTGTATCTACGAAAATATTAAAGAAAAGATTATTAAAAATGGTGGTAAAATTCGTCTCAATTACCAAGTAACTAAACTAAGTAATTCTAAATCATTAATAGATAAAATCTATTTTTCTAATAAGAAAAATATAAGTGTAAATAAAGACGATATCATTATATCTAGCCTGCCTCTTACGCTAACTGCAAGATTATTAGGTTTTAAATCTAATCTAAAGTTTAGAGGTGTTAGAACAGTTTATATTTCAATAAAAAAAAAAGTTGTATTACCTAGAAAATGTCATTGGATATACTACTCATCAAAAAATATAATTTTTAATCGTATTTCAGAACATAAAAAAATGAGCAAGTTTGTCTCAAGTAAAAATAAAACATATTTGAGTGCTGAAATTTCATATACTAAAGGAGATGAAATAGATAAATTAGATTTTAAAGAGGTAAAAAAAAGAGTAAAAAATGATTTAATAAAAGTTGGATTAGTTAAAAATAATGAAATTTTAGATTTTTCAGAAAATAAAGAAGATTTTGTTTATCCAGTTCAATTTTCAGATTATAAATATGAATTATCAAAAACAAACGCAAAAGTATCAAAATTTAACCAAATTTACTCTTTAGGTACTGGTGGTGAATTCAATTATGCAGATAGTCAAATTTTATTTCACAAATCTATGGATTTAGTTAATATTTTGAGCAACAAAGAGTCAAATAGAAATCAAGTGAGCAAAAATCATTATAACATTAAATTAAATTCGACTGTCAAACTAGGAAGACATAAAGTAGGAGATAACTATCCTGTTTATGTAATTGCAGAGGCTGGACTAAATCATAATGGTGATATTAAGTTAGCTAAAAAATTAATCGATGAAGCTAAGAAGTCAGGCTGTAATGCAGTAAAGTTTCAAAGTTTCTCTGCCGAAAGCAGAGTTTCAAAAAAAGTCAAATCTGTAAATTATGCTGAGGAGGCTGATGGTTTACAAGAAAATATCTATGAAATGTTCAAAAGACTGAGTTTAACATTCAAAGAAACAAGAAATATTTTTAATTATGCTAAGAAAAGAAAAATAGAAATATTTTCAACACCTTTTGATGAAAAAAATGTGGATTTTTTGGAGAAACTAAATGTAAACTTTTATAAGATTGCATCAGTTGATCTTGTAAATATTCCATTATTAGAGAAAGTTGCAAAAACAAAGAAACCTGTAATTTTATCGACAGGAATGTCCAATTTATCAAATGTTGAGGAAGCGGTTGAAGTTTTTAAAAGAAATGGGAATACAGATTTAATTTTATTACATTGTTTATCTTCTTATCCAGCAAACTCAACTGAAATGAATTTGAAAGCTATTCAAACTTTAAAAAGAAATTTCAACATTCCAACTGGATTATCAGACCATTATCCAGGTATAAGTATTTCACTAATGTCAATAGGTTTAGGAGCAAATATAATCGAAAGACACTTTACTTTAAATAAAAAATTTGAAGGACCAGATCACATATTGTCAAGTGAGCCAGAGGAAATGAAATACCTTGTAGATATTGCTAAAAACTCTAATGAGATTATCGGTGATGGTGTTAAAAAAATTCAACCAAGTGAGTTAAATGTAATTAATTCTCAGAGAAAGAGTCTATATGCATTAAGAACTATAAAAGCAGGTGAAAAATTAAACAAAAAAAATATTGTTGTTAGAGGTCCAGGTGGAGGAATATTGCCAAAATATGTGGATATCATTACCAATAGAAAAGTTAATAAAACTATACCAGTCGATCACCCAATAACTTGGAGTGATATTTAAAGATGTATCAAAGAACAGCAGTTTTAGGAGGTATCCATAAAAAAACAGTTGACTCATTAAAAACTGAAAAGGAAAAAAATTCTTATTCATTGTATAGAAAAATTTTTGAGGATGCGTCAAGTTTCAAAAATTTACAAGAGTATCCAATTCATCTTGATATTGAGTTGGACAATGTTTGCAATTATGCATGCACATTTTGTCCTATCGGGCAACCAGATAACGAATTGAATGGATATTATAAAAATCTTAAAAAATTGGATGAAAAAAAAATTTACGAATTATTAGATGAGGCCAAATCTATAGGTGTGAGATCTCTTCAATTTAATTTAGTGAATGAGCCTTTAGCCCATAAAAATATTTTTAAAGTATTAGAATACGCTACAAATTTAAAATTCGATGACCTTTTTTTTATTTCGAATGGGTATTTACTTAATGAAAAAAATGCAAAAAGTATTTTAAATTCAGGATTAAAAAAAATTTCGTTTTCATTAGATGCTTTTAGTGCTGAAACTTACAAAGAGAGAAGATTAAAAAACACAAAACCAGCTAATTACGAAAAAGTAATAAATAACATTCTTAATTTTCTTGAACTTAAAAAAAAATATAAAAAAAAATTTCCATTAACTAGAGTTAGTTTTATAATAATGGAAAATAATAAGCATGAGGTTGAGGCATTTAAAAAATTCTGGGAAGATAAGGTAGATGCAATACACTTTCAAAAATTAATAGATTATTCAGATAGCAATATAATTGTAAGCAGTGTGACTGAAAATCAATGTAATATGCCCATGTTTAGACTATCGATTAAGTCTGATGGAAATGTAAAACCTTGTTGTGTTGGATATGGTGAAAATATAAATATTGGAAATGTATATGAACAATCTTTATATGAAATTTGGAATTCTGATATAATGAAAAATTTTCAGAAACTTCATATAAATAAAGAGGCAGATAAGAACGAAACATGCAAAAAGTGCCTAAAAAATAGTAGTAATGTTTAACCCAATAAAATTTAGCACTAAGTATATAAATACAGTAATTAATAATGGTTTCAGAACATCAAAAAATAAACAATTTAACTCGATATTAGTAAAAAATTTTTGTAAAAAAATTGGAACCAAGTACGGTGTAACCGTTAGTAGTGGTACAGCTGGATTACATGTAGCCTTATTAAGCCTGGAATTAAAAAAAAATGATGAAGTAATTATGCCAGCGATTACAATGTCAGCAGTTTTGTATTCAATTATTTTGTGTGGGGCAAAACCAGTCTTTGCAGACATAAATGAAGATACAATGTGTATTAGTACAGACTCAATTAAATCAAAAATAACTAAGAATACGAAAGCTATTGTCTCTGTTTCATTATTTGGTTTACCCCCAAATTTATCTGAAATTAAATCAATAATAAAAAAAACGAAAAAAAAAATTTATTTAATAGAGGATAATGCGGAGTCATTGTTAGCAAAACATAAAAATAAAGCTGTTGGAAATTTTGGAGATTTTTCAATGTTTAGTTTTCAAGCTTCAAAAATGTTGACATGTGGTGAGGGTGGTATTTTGGTAAGTAATAATAAAGCTCTTTACGAAAGGTCAAAGATTTACTCTAATTTGGGTTACTTTTTAAAAAATGGAAGTTACAAAAAAATTAGAGAAGACCTACAAAATACAAATTTTAAAAGACATAAATTGCTTGGTTTAAACTATAGACTTTCTGAATTAGGCGCAGCAACTGTTTTAGGCCAACTAAACAATGTAAAAAAAATTTTGAATTTTAGAAAAAAAGCAGGAAATAGATTTAAGAACTTAATACAAAATTATAAATTTGTAAAAACACAAAAGATTGAAAAAAATAATACCCATTCATATTGGACATTTGCACTTATTTTTGATTCAAAAAAAATATACTCCTTATTTAAAAAATATTTTAACAAAAATGGTGGAGATTATTTTTATGGCTGCTGGTTACCACCATATAGAGAAGACTTTTACAAAAGATCAAGAAGAAATGGAAAAATTGAATGTAAAATTGCGGAAAAATTACAAAAAAGGACTATTCAATTAAAAACTAATTATTACAGTGAACTAGATTTAGAAAAACAGATAAAAGCAATTAAAACTACACTTGATAAAATATCAAAACAGATAAATTAATTGCTAATGAATAAAAAGATTGAAAATTTAGTAAAAAACTTAACGAAAATTGTAAAAAAACTTAATACAAAAAACTTATCTTATTCACTTAGTGAACCTAATTTTAATAACAATGACAAAATATCAATTAAAAAATGTATAGACTCAACTTATGTATCTACTGGGAGTGGATTTACAAATGAATTTGAGAAAAAACTATGTGGAGTAACAAAATCAAAATATGTAATAGCAACAAATTCTGGAACATCTGCATTAGAAATTTCACTAGATAGCTTAGGCATAAAAAAAAATGATGAGGTTCTAATACCCGACTTAAATTATATAGCTAGTGCAAATAGTATTATTAGAATGGGAGCAATCCCACATTTAGTTGATATTGAATTAAAAAATATTGGAATAGACACTTTTAAATTGAATAAATATTTGACTAAAGAAACAGTAATTAAAAATAACCGATGTATAAATAAAAAAACTCATCGAGTTATAAAAGCGATTATTCCAACTCATATATTTGGAAATGCATGTGATATTATTAAAATTTTAGCACTAGCTAAAAAATTTAAATTAATAGTTATTGAAGATGCCTCAGAGGCTCTAGGAAGTTTTTTTAAGAACAAGCATTTAGGGAACTTTGGAAAAACGGGAGTTTTAAGTTTTAATGGAAATAAAATAATTACAACAGGGGCTGGTGGAGCAATTTTAACTAACAGCAAAAAAACTTATTCAAAAGCTTTAAAATTAAGCAAAATCTCAAGAATTCAAAAAAATTCTTGGGAATATGATTACAGTTCTCTAGGTTATAATTACAGAATGCCAGGACTAAATGCTGCGTTAGGACTTAGCCAGCTTAAAATTTTTAATAATAATTTAGCCAAAAAGAAAAAATTATATGGTTATTACGAAAAAAACATTACAAAAGATATGGGCTTAGATTTACTTAAATTTAATAAAAATAGTAAGTGGAATTACTGGCTAATAAATATTTATGTAAAAAATTTAAATATAAAATCTAGAAACATAATAATCAAAGAGCTAAATAAAAAAAATATTCAAGCTAGACCAGTTTGGAAGTTGATGCATAAAATCTCTTATCTGAAAAAATATCCAAAAATGAAAATGGTCAATTCTAAAATTGCGGAGAGAGCAATTATTAGTTTACCTAGTGGACCTAAATTAATCAAATAATGAAACAATTTACAATAGGTGTATTTGGGGATGATAAGTGGTGTCATCTATTTGTTAAAAAAATTTTTAAAGAAAAAAAGATAAATATTAAATTTATATGTGGAAGATATAAAACAAATGACAAAATTTTAAAAAAAATAGCAATAAAAAATAAAACTAAATTTTTAGCACCAAAAAATATTAACTCTCAAAAATTTATCAACTTTTTAAATAATAATAAATGTGATCTATATTGTTCAATGTCGTATAATCAAATATTTTCAACGAAAACAATTAATAAAATGAGCAAAAGTATTATTAATTGTCATGCAGGAAAACTTCCTTTCTACAGAGGAAGGAGCGTTCTTAATTGGGCAATTATTAATGGAGAAAAATTTTTTGGAATTACAGTTCATTATATTGATCATAAAATTGATACTGGTAAAATAATTTTACAAAAAAATATTGACATAAAGAAAAAAGATTATTTCAATGATGTTCTCCAAAAAGCTTATAAAAATTGTCCTTTACTATTGCTAAAGGCTGTTAAGCAGATTAAAAAAAAAAAACACAAAACAATTGACCAAAAAAAAATATCAAAAAGTTTTTCGTATTATAAAAAAAGAAAAGAGGGTGACGAAATTATTGATTGGAGTAAAAAATCGATTGAAATTTATAATTTCATAAGAGGCCTATCTTTTCCTGGACCTATTGCCAAATCTTATATAAACAAAAAAAAAATCTCAATAATGGAGTCATCAGTTCTTGATTTAAAGTTAAAAACAAACGAAAGACCGGGAACAATTTTGAATATCAAAAAAAATAAAATTTTTGTAAAGACTATAGACGGTAAAGTTTTATGTATAAATAAATGGTTATCAAGCTATAGTAATAAATTAAAGGTTGGTGATATTTTTTTATGAAAACAACTATAATTGCTGAGGCAGGAGTTAATCACAATGGTAGCTTAAAAATAGCAAAAAAGCTTGTTGATGTAGCTAAAAAGGCGAATGCAGATTATATTAAATTTCAGTCTTTTGATCCAGAACAGCTTGTTACAAAAAATTCAAAAAAAGCAAAATATCAATTAAGAAATACTGGCAAAAAGGAAACTCAACAACAAATGTTAAAAAAATTAACTCTATCTTATGAAGAACAGGAAAAACTTTTTAAATATTGTAAAAAAAAAGAAAATCAAATTCATTTGTACATCTTTCGATATAAATAGTTTAAAAAAAGTTCTCAAGTTTAATGTGGATTATATCAAAATACCTTCAGGGGAAATAACAAATTTTCCCTTTTTAAATTTTATCTCCAAGTTAAAAAAAAAAATAATCTTATCAACTGGAGCAAGTAATATGGATGATATTAAAAGAGCATACAAAGTTTTAAAAAAACATAATGCGAAAATAATTATTATGCACTGTAATTCTGCTTACCCTACACCTCTAAAAGATTGTAACTTAAATGCATTAAAAACTATTAAAAATAATTTTAAAACTGAAGTAGGTTACTCAGATCACACAACAAGTTTAATAGTGCCAATTATAGCGATTAGCCTTGGGGCCAAATTTATTGAAAAACATTTTACTTTAAGAAAAACTATGTCAGGACCTGATCATAAGGCTAGTCTAGAGCCTAAAGAATTAATAAATTTAATAAAAAATATAAGAAAAGCCGAAATTAGTCTTGGGAAAGATAAAAAGATTGTTACTAAAAGTGAAATCGAAAACAGATCTATTATCAGAAAATCAATAGTTTGTGCTAAACTAATTAAAAAAGGAGAAAAGTTCACCTTTAAAAACATTGCCTTCAAAAGGCCTGGCACAGGACTATCTCCTTTTTATGTGAACAAAATTGTTGGACGTAGAGCAAAAAAAAATATGAGTATCGATGAGCAGATCAAAAAATAAATTGTTTATCACAATTGTAACTGGCAGTAGAGCTGAATATGGATTACTTGAACCATTGTTAAAAAAATTTAAAATTTCAAAGAGGTTTCACTTAACTCTTTTAATTACAGGACAACATTTATCAAGTAAATATGGAAACACATACAAAGATATTATTAAAGATAACTATTATAACAATTATAAACTTATCGATATTGAAATTAAATCAAGTATTAAAAATTCAGTAACGAAATCTTTGTCAAAATCTATTTTAAAGTTTGGTAAATATTTTCAAAAAAACCATACAGATATTTTGTTAATACTTGGTGATAGATATGAAATATTAGGAGTGGCAACCTCAGCTTATTTAAATGGTGTAAGAATTGCCCATATTCATGGTGGTGAAAAAACTATAGGTTCACTTGATGATGCTTTTAGACACTCCATAACAAAATTTTCGAATTATCATTTTGTGTCTACTAATGAATATAAAAAAAGAGTTATTCAACTTGGAGAAAATAAAAAAAATATAATAGATGTAGGTTCTTTAGGATGTGAAAATATAAAAAAAATTAATTTAATACAGAAACAAAAACTAAACAAAATTTTAAAAATTTATTTAAAAAAAAGAATATTTTTAGTCACATTTAATTCAGAAAACTCAGGTCCAATTTTAATAAATAAAATGGTTTCAAATACTATTGATATTTTAAAAAAGTTCAAAGATAGTAGTTATATTTTCACTATCCCAAACCATGATGTTGGAGCTGACATAATTAAGATTAAGATAAGTAAATTTGTTAAAGATAATAAAAATGCTTATTTATTTAGATCCTTAGGTTTTAAAAATTATATTTCTCTCGCAAAAATTTCAGATTGCGTTATAGGAAATTCATCAAGTGGAATACTTGAAGTACCTTTTCTAAAAGTTCCAACAATTAATATTGGAAATCGACAAACAGGAAGAGTCATGCCTTTAAGCGTTATAAGTTGTGATATTAAAAAAAATAGTATTTATAGGAGCATAATTAAAGCTTTAAGTGTAAATTTTAAAAAAAAAATAAAAAAACAAAAAAATCCTTATTTTAAAAATAATACTGCTAAAAATATATTCAATTTTATCAATGATATAGATTATGACAAAACTAACATAAAAGTTTTTGAAGATTTGAAAATTAATGAAAAAAAATAATAAAGTTTTTTGGTGTAAAAATTGTTTAAATATGTCAACGAGACCTAGGATTCAATTTGATGAAAAAGGTTGGTGCAATGCGTGCATATGAATGGAGAAAAAAAAGACTATTAACTGGGAAGAGAGACAAATCGAATTTAAAAAAATTATAAATGATTATAAATCTGATGGGTTAGAAAAATCTAGAGCTCAATTATTATCAAAAAATTATAAACTACCAAAATGGACATCGTAAAATTTATTTATGAAAGATAATTTAAGAATAATTCCCAAATTAGATATTAAAGGACCGAACATAGTTAAAGGAGTCAATCTTGAGGGTTTGCGTGCATTAGGTAGCCCAAGAGATTTTATAGAGTATTATTATAATAATTTTGCTGATGAACTAATCTATCATGATGTAGTAGCTAGTCTTTATTTAAGAAATAATCTTAGAGAGCTTTTAAAAAAAACATCAAAAAATATTTTCATACCTATAACTGCTGGAGGGGGCATCAGAAGTGAAAGAGATGTTCAGGAACTTATTAGCTCAGGAGCAGATAGAATTTTTATTAATACTTCTGCTTTAAACAAACCAGATTTAATAAAACAAGTCGTTACAAATTTTGGTAGCTCAACAATTTTAATTTCAATTGAAAGCATTTTTTATGAAGGATCATATTATTGTTCAAAAGATTTTGGTAGAGAAAAAACAAATATAAAAGTTGAGGAGTGGATTAAACAAATTCAAGATTTTGGAGCTGGTGAAATAATTTTAACATCAGTAAATAAAGAGGGGACAGGAACTGGATTTGATTTAAATTTAGCATCTAAAATTACAAATATCTGCAAAATTCCTTATATTATTAATGGAGGTTTTGGAAAAAAATCTCATATCAATGAACTATTAAATGTATGTAATCCATCTGGTATAGCTATAAGCTCAGCATTTCATTATAATTTAGGGAAAAGTTTTTCAAAGATAAACAAGAATGAAGGAAACTTTGAATTCATAGAAAATAGGAAAAATTATTTAAAATTTGAACCTTCAAACATTAAGGATTTAAAAAGTTATGTTAAAAATTTACAGAGTTAAAAACAAAAATGATTGATATATCAATAGTTAATTATGGGATGGGGAATTTATACAGTGTTCTTTGTGCTTGTGAAAAAGTAGGATTTAAAGCAAAAATAACTGATAATCCAAGAGATATTGAGGACTCGAGATTGCTTATTTTACCTGGGGTGGGTGCATTTCCATCTGCAATGAAAGAACTCAATAATAAAAACTTAGACAACGTAATCATAAAGCAAAACCAGAAGGGAAAAAAAATTATTGGTATTTGCTTGGGCATGCAGCTCTTATTTGAACAAAGCAACGAAATAATTAAAAGTTCAGGGTTGGGAATTTTAAAGGGTAAAATTACTGAATTTAAAAAAAAGAAAATATTAAATGTTGGTTGGAGAAAAATAATTATTAATAAAAAAAGTAATCTCTTGGAATTTGAGATCAATGAAAATATTAAAGAATTTTATTTTATTCATTCATATATTGCAAAGCCAGACAATACAAAAATTGTTACTGCCACTTCAAGTTTCGATAATCAAGAATTTTGTTGTGCAGTGAAAAATAATAATGTAGAGGCCTTTCAGTTCCATCCTGAAAAAAGTGGTGCTTTGGGACTTAAAGTATTTGAAAATTTAAAAAAAGAATTTAAATATTTATAAAAAATAATTATGTATAATTTACCAAAACAAATAATATTTTGTAAGTCTTGTGTAATGTCAAACCAAAGACCTTCCTCAATTCCAGAATTTAAGCATCAAAGAGATAGAAAAAACGCAAAATATCTTAATATTGACGAAAAAACAGGTATTTGTGATGCCTGTAAAGTAAATGCAGATAAAAAAAAAATTAACTGGAAAGAGAGAGAAATAAAATTATTGAAACTGCTAGACAAACATAGAAGTAAAAATGGAGATTATGATTGTATTGTTCCTGGGAGCGGAGGAAAAGATAGCGCTTATGCATCACATATTCTTAAATATAAATATAATATGAACCCACTTACTATAACTTGGCAACCTATAATGTATACTGACTATGGGTATTCAAATTTTAAAAATTGGATTGAAATAGGTGGCTTTGATAACTTGAAATTTAAACAAAATGGAAAAGTAATGAAGTTACTGACTAAATTATCAATCCAGAATTTACTTCATCCTTTTCAAACCTTTATTCTAGGTCAAAAAAATCTAGCCCCAAAAATTGCAAAAAAATATGGAATAGAACTTGTTTTTTATGGAGAAAGCGAAGCTGAATATGGAAATCCAATAGCAGAAAGCAATAAATCCCTAAGGTCAGGAGATTATTATTCCTATTCAAATATTGATGAAATTTATTTAGCAGGCCTTAAAGTAAAAGAACTAAAAGAAAAGTATGGTTTAAAGTTAAATGATTTAAAACCTTTTTTTCCAATAGACAAAAGTGAATTAAATAATTTTGATTTAGAAATACATTATTTAGGTTACTATCTAAAGTGGGTTCCACAAGAAGCCTATTATTATTCCGTAGAGAATACTGGATTTAAAGCTAGACCTTTTAGAACACAAGGTACCTACAGCAAATATAATAGTATTGATGATAAAATAGATGATCTTCACTATTATACTACTTTTATTAAATTTGGCATTGGAAGAGCAACCTATGATTCCTCTCAAGAAATAAGGAATAACCATCTAACTAGAGATGAGGCAAAAACTTTAGTTAAGAGATTTGATGGAGAATTTCCTGATAAATATTTCAAAGAAGTTTTGGAATATATTGGTATGAAAGAAGATTATTTCTTTGATAAACTAGATAGTTTTAGACCAAAACATATTTGGAAAGAAACTTCAAAAGGTTATAAATTGCGTCATAATGTAAATAATGATGGAGAAGATGATTGAGTACTAAATAATATATTTATTTGACTCTTCCCAAAAAACGTCTTGATTATCATTAATCCAATCTAAAGTTTCACCAATACCATTTTTAAAACCATTTATACCTGAATACTTTAGTTCCCAATTTAAGAGTTTTTTTGCTTTTTTATTATTTGAAAGCAATCTATTTACTTCACTATTTTTTGGTCTAGTTCTTTTTTTATCAATAATTACCTTAAACTTTGTATTTAATTTTTTTTCAACTATTCTAATTATATCTTCTATTTTAATCTCGAAATTATTACCTAAATTTAAAGTTTCACCAATTATTTTCTTATTTTTAATTGCAAGTTTAAATGCATTAACTGTATCGCTTACATAAGTAAAATCTCTTCTTGCTTTAATATTTCCTATTTTAATAACATTATTATTAAACATAGCTTGAGAAATGATTGTGGGAATTACTGCTCTTAGTGATTGCCTCGGTCCGAATGTGTTAAAAGGTCTTAATATTGTTGTTGGTAGACCAAATGATTTATAATATGAAATTACTAAATTATCTGCAGCAGCTTTTGATGCAGAATAAGGAGATTGACAATTAATAGGATGATTTTCATCCATCGGAATATATTTTGCTGAACCATAAACTTCACTTGTTGATGCGTGGATGAATTTTTTAACATTTGAACTGCGTGCTGAATTTAATAAATTTAATGTTCCTTTAATATTAGTGTCCACGTAACTTTCAGGTGAACTATAAGAATATGGAATTCCTATTAAAGCTGCCAAATGTATTATTACATCAGTGTTTCTTACTGCGTTTTTTACTGAAACAGTATCCCTTATATCTCCAAAGTAAAATTCACAATTATTTTGTAATTTTTTACTTATATTTTTTAGCCATCCTTTTGAATTAAAGGAGTTGTATAATATGAAGCATTTAACTTTATAACCTGATTTTACTAAAAGTTCTGTTAAATGCGAGCCAATAAAACCCTCTGAACCGGTTATTAATATTTTCATTGATTAATCATTATATATTTATATTTAATATTTTTAAACTATATATACTTAACTTAATAATATATAAATATTTTTATATTCAAATTATTAACCATTAATGCTTCTTAAATTATTTAATCATAAAAATAAAATTGTTTTTATTACAGGATCGAGCGGACAAATAGGTAATGCTATTGTGAAATTATATCTTAATCTTGGATGTAAAGTTTATGGGCTTGACATTAATCAGTCTAAAATAAAACATAAAAATTTTTTCTTTAACAGAATAGATATTACTAATGATAATCAAGTAAAAAAAATAATTGAAAATATCTTTAAAAAACATAAAAAAATTGATGTGTTAATTAATAACGCAGGTACATCTGTTTATTCAAAAATTGACAAAAGAAATAATTCTGAATTACAAAAAGTTTATGAATTAAATCTTAGAAGCGTAATTAATATCATCAAATTCTTTTTTATAAGTCATAAAAAATATAAATCTAGATCTTGCTCAATAATTAATGTTGCATCAATTTATGGCTTTTTAAGTCCTGATTTTAGAATTTATTCAAGAGGAGAGAGATTTAGCACAGAAATTTATGGAGCAACTAAAGCATCTGTAATACAAATTACAAAATATTTTAGTGTTCTTTTGGCTCCTTACAATATTAGAGTAAATTCTTTATCACCAGGTGGAATTCAGAACAAAAATATTCAAACAAAAAAATTTATGAAAAAATATTCATCAAGAGTTCCACTAAATAGAATGGGAAATACTGATGATCTATTGACTACATTGATCTATCTTTCAAGTGATTGGTCTCAATATACCACAGGTCAAAACATTACCGTTGATGGTGGATTATCATCTAAATAATAATGAGCGTAAGTTATGATAAAATTTGTATTGGAACTGCAAATTTTAACATTAGGTATGGATTAAAAAAAAAAAAAATAACCATAAAAAATATTAAAAAAATCATTCAATATTCCAAAAAAAA
>MDTD01064333.1_pt1 | contig 21172 bp, 22 predicted proteins | sample 811221 | NCBI WGS metagenome assembly MDTD01 (sample SAMN05326646, study PRJNA326480) | marine metagenome | isolation source: seawater | place: Pacific Ocean: South West | collected 2011
AAAACTTTTATTGACCTTTGCGGTGGTGGTGCTGGCCGGATGCGGCTACACACCCATGTATGCCAATGTGGGCGATACCCGCTTGAACATTCAGGTGGCCAGCGTGCAAATGCGGGATATGGAAACCAATGTGGGTGAGCGCCGCGCCGCCCAGGCGGTGCGCCAGCAGCTGGAGCGGACATTTGTGGCGCAAAACGGGGCCGCTTATCAGTTGCGTGTGGTTTTGGAAGAGGATTTGGCTTCCTTAGCGGTGCGGGATGACGCCACCGACCTGCGCCTGCAGCTACGGCTGCGCGCCGATGTGGAACTGCACGATGGCGAGGGCAACCTGGTCACCGGCTTTGGTACCTCTACCTCGGCCTCGTTTAATGTGGAAGACAGTCCCTACAGTACCGATGCCGGCAAGTTGCGGGCCCGTTCAAACGCCGCGGAAGCGCTCAGCGAGGAAATTATCCACCGGGTGATGCTCTACTTCGCCCGTGATGAACGTCAGCATCAGGAGTAACACTGATGGAATGGCGCACCTTTCAACTGGAGCGGGAGCTGAAAAGCAACCCGCAAGGCCTGCCGCCGCTGATACTGGTATTGGGCGATGATGGTGGATTGGTCACCGCTTTAACCAAGCAGGTGAAAGACGCCGTCAACCCTGACAGTGACCCCTTCAGCACCGATAGCCTGCAAGCGGAAGATATTCTGGCCGAACCGGGCCGTTTGTATGACGCGGCCACCACCATTGGCTTTGGCGCTGGGCGTCGACTGGTGAGTGTGGACGGGGTCAACAGCAGCCAGACCAAAACTGAGATGGATAAAATCATCGCTGCGGTGCAGATGTGTCTGGATAATCCATGTAAGGACGCCATCATCGTTTTAAGCGCCCCAGAGGTGGATGCTAAGGGCAAACTTGCCAATATGGTTAAAAAATCATCTGACGGCGTTTTGGTGCGCTGCTATCACGATAAAGGCCGGACCCTTGCGGAGGTGATTAACGTTAAGCTGGCGAAAGAGGGTAAAAAAATCACCGCCGATGCCCGCGCCTTTTTGATGGAAAACCTTGGAAATGACCGCCGTGTGACTGAATCGGAACTGGAAAAACTGGTGCTGTACACCGGTAAAAAAGAGCTGATAGAGCTGAATGACTGCCTGCACAGTCTGGCCAGCGCGCCGTCGGTCAATGTGTTTGCCCTGTGTGACGCTATTGGTCAGCGGGACCGTAAAAAAATGGACACTTACCTGACTTTGCTGGAAGAAGAAGGTGAAGAACCGATGATGATTGCCGCCATGGTGCTGCGCCATCTGCGCCGCATCAAGCAGGTGCAGGATGCGTTGGGGAAAGGTCAAGCGGTTGATAAGGCTTTAAAAAGCCTGAAGCCGCCGGTTCGTTTTGGGCAGGATGTTTTTATGCGGCAGGTGAATCAATACCCCACAAGGCGCTTGGATGCTCTGGCGGATCGTTTTTACGCTGACCAGGTCAACACCCGGCAAAGCAAGTCACCGGTCAGCGATATGGATGCCTTAAAACGCACCCTGCTGGCGTTTTGTGCCTGATCTTCACAAATTCCTAGAAAAAGCTGAAAAAGCTACTGCCTCCCTGCCCGTTTGGGCGCAGGCGGAAAGCACGATGTGTCAGCTCACGGGAAATATTCGGCGGCATCAGCCGCGGCGCGGGCTCCACCACCGCAAACCCTTTTGACCCAACACGGCTGATTTGATAACCGCGTTCAATCAGGCCGTCCCGGCTGAATTTATAGGCCCCGGTAATGCCGTGGAAGCCTTCCGGACGGGTCAAGTTCTGGCGCAGGTAGTGGCGGTTGGATGGGTTCTGCGCGAACAAATCACTGAGCAGGCTAACCGCGTCATACACCAAAGGCGCTAAAGAACCGGGAGTTTTCGCGAAGGATTGTTCAAATGTTTGCTCAAAGGCTTTAATTTCAGCTTCCGGTAGAGTGGGCACATGGGCCCCACGCACATATTCCGCGCGGTTTTTAAACAATGCCGGGTGCTGCCAGCGGCTGGTGCCCATAAACAAAACCTCGTCACTGTTTAAGTCGTAATAGGCCAATTGGGAGGCAATCAATGACACATTATCCGCCGCGGCGGGGAGAAAAAGAGCGTCAAAATCGATAGTGGGCAGGGCGTCGATATCTTTAATTTCCTGCAGACGGGTTAAGGAGACATCGGCCATCGCCCCGCCCAGCAAACGGAATTCTTTTTCCAGCGCTTCGCGCTCTTCACGCAAGGCTTCACGGGACTTGGGCAGCTCTAAAAGCACCTCCAGAGCCTGGGTAATATCGGCGGATGTAGGGTCATAAAAGGCATAGTCGGTCAAGGTACTGCCGGAGGCCAGCAGTTCTGACTGGAAGGGCTTAAACACCGTTTGACCGTAGGCGGTATTGGGAATAAGCGCCGCTACACGAGTTTTACCTTGTCCCGCGCTGTGACGGGCCATTAGTTTGCCTTGTTCCACTGGTAGAAGGCTCATCAAAAATGTATTGCGGTCAGCGGCTTCATGGTCGCTGGTTAAGGCGATTAATGGGACCCCGGCACTGCGGGCATAGGGACTGACGGTGTCCACATTTTGGGAAAAGACCGGGCCAATAATTGCCTCTACCCCAATATGCAGCAGGCTTTCCACTGCTTTGCGAGCCCCCTCCGGCGTGCCGCCGGTGTCTTGCGGGTACAGCACCACATTGGGTGGGGCGCCGTCATGCAAAGCCACCTGAGCCGAGCGCAGCAATTCTTCCCCTAAACGGGCATGAGGGCCGGACTGCGGTAACAGCAAGCCAATGCGGAACGGTGGTTCTTCCAGCACGTTGGGCAGGGGCGGATCCACCTTCCAGCCCTGTTGGCGGGCTAAACGGGTAAAGCGGCTGTAGGCGACGTGGTCGGTGCCAAAGGTATCCAGAAAGTTGCGCAACCAGTTTTCCGCCTGTTGCGACTGGTTGTCCATTTGTGCCAGTTCGGCCATGGTTAACACCAGGTGGCCGCGCAGGCTAAAGCTGGCATCGTATAAATCGTCATCATCCAGGTTTTGCAGTCGGTCATACGCTTTTTTGAACTGCCCCAGCTGGCTGGCGGCCAAGGCTTCCCCAAACACTGCTACCTGTTTGGTTTTTGGGGTATTTTGCAAATCTGCAAAGGCGCTGCTTGCGGCCTTATACGCCCCAACCAGCAACAGTTTTTTGGCTGCCTCCAACTTTTCTTCTGGTGTGGTGGGACTGGGGGGAATGGTTAAGCTGGGCGCAATAGCAGGTTGCGGAATTTGTGCCACGGGGGTGGGGGAAGAAAAGCGCGGCGCTGGTTTTTGTGATGGATCTTCTTCAACCGCCCAATAATCAACCGCTGGTGCCTGTGCGGTTGGTAGTGTTGTGGGGGAGCTGTCTGCCGCGCGTACTGCCTCTTCGTTAAAGATATTCGGCGGCAGGGCAATGGCTTCCCATTCGTCCTCTTGCTGGGCATGGGCGCTAACAGACAGGGAAAACGCAGCCATAAAAGCCAAAAGCGTAAGTCTGAGCACTGGTTTTCCTCCGTTTGTCATGGCATAGTTGTTTGGCACCTAAGTTTAGTGAAAGAGCACCCTATATGAAAGTAAAATCTCTTTGCAACCCTAACCACTTAAAGGGCCTGTTTTTTGAGAGCCTGGCCGTAGTGTTTTTGTTGCTGAAAGGGTACCACATTGTAGCGCACAACCTGCGCGGCCGTCAGGCGCAGGTGGATATTTTAGCTATTAAAAACAAAATATTAGTGGTGGTGGAAGTTAAATTCCGTAACAAAAAAGATGCCGCCCACACCGCCATTCACCCCGTGCAGATGAACCGCCTGATGAACCAGGCCAACCAACTTAAAAACCGCTACAAATGCGAGGGAATCCGTATAGACGCGCTGTTCTTTTACCCTTTGTGGCCGTTTGTGGAGCACGTGCAAAACATTAAAGATGCGCAATAGGTTTTGAGTGTAAGAAAAAGCTGGGGTAAGATGGCTCCAGATAAAAATAAACAACCATAAATCAAGGTTTACCCATGTTGAAAAAAATCGCCGTTATTCTTGCTCTTCCCCTGTTTTTGAACGCGTGCGCCGCCCCGGTATTACTGGTGGGCGCGGGCGCTGGTGCCGGCTATGTCGCGGTGCAGGAGCGCGGGGCGAAGGCTTTTTTCTCTGATACCAAAGTAAAAACCCATATCAAAGACAAGCTGGTGCAGATGAAATACGGCTATTTGACGGACATTGGTGTAAACGTGATTAAAGGTGATGTGCTCTTAACCGGTGTGGTCAAAAATGAAGATGAAAAACAGAAAATTGAGCAAACTGCTGAAAACACCGAGGGTGTAAAAGCGGTATATAACGAAATTATGGTGGCACCGGAGTACACCGGTGGCGAATACGCCCGTGACAGCTGGATTTCCACCCAGTTAAAAACCCGCATGCTGACCGCCAAAGACGTCTATTCGGTTAACTACATGATTGACGTGGTCAAAGGCCATGTATACCTGTACGGTTTGGCCAGCAACCAGGCAGAGCTGGAGCGTGTGGTGTACCTGGCGCGGACCACCAAAAACGTTGACACGGTGCATAACTATATCCGTATCATCCCCAAAAAGGATGTGAAGGTAGAAGACGCGACCGAGTCGGACATGCCGTAATGACGTATCTTCCCCTTCCTCAAGCCGCTGAGCAGGCTCGCGCATGGCAAAAGCAGGGTAAAACCGTGGTGACCACCAACGGCTGCTTTGACTTGCTCCACCCCGGCCATATAAAAGCCCTGGAAGCCGCTAAGGCGCTGGGGGATGTATTGATTGTTGCCCTGAATGAGGATGCCTCTGTTAAGCGTTTAAAAGGCGCTGAAAGGCCGTTTAATGACCTTGAGACCCGTGCGGCACTGATGGGGGCCTTAAAGCCAGTGGATTTGGTTACAAGCTTTGCTGAAGATACCCCGGTGGAGATGATTCGCGCCATTCAGCCGAATATCCATGTGAAATCAGGCGATTATAAGGCTGAGGACATGCCGGAAACCGCGGCTGTAGAAGCCGGTGGCGGTAAAGTGGTGATTGTTCCGCTGGAGGGTAACTACTCTTCGTCCAAATTGATTGAAAAAATCAAAAACAGCCAAAGTGTGACCAATTTTACACGCCCCCACCACGTCAGCACCACTAAGTAGGCTGGTGTATAGTCTACACTAACGTTCTTAATCTATTTTCTTAATGTAAGTATATATTAACTATATGGCTAGCTGTTTATAAAATAGATTAATTTACAATGAATTATAATTTTGTATACGTATATATACGGGGAATATAAAGTAAAGTGTGAGGTAAGCTGGTGTGTTTAGTGTGCGACGCACAAAGTGTTAGTGTTTATTAACATATGGCTTTTAAAACGCTATCCAGCAGGGGCCAGCCTTTAGGCGTTAAACGAAGACAATCGTCTTTTATTTCAATAAAATCAGTATTTTGTAATAACTGTATACTTTCTGACTTTAACAAATTGTTAAAATTGTTTGTTTTCAATGCATTAATAGACACCCCTTGTTGGAGTCGCAGGCCGCTGAGCACCCGTTCGACCAGTTGGTCCTCTTTTGAGAGGTGGATTTGCTCATAAAAGGCATTTGAACGATCTGTTATATGTTGGATGTATGTTGCTGGCATTCGGTAATTGCGAGTGCTAATTTTGTTAGTGTTTGTTAACCTTCCATGAGCCCCTGCCCCTACCCCTAGATAGTCACCGTAATTCCATATATGAGTGTTGTGTTTGCAATACATTGAATTTAAACAGAAATTAGAGGTTTCGTAGTTATGATACCCGTGTGAAACCAATGTTCCACGTGTTAAATCAAAAAGATTAGCACTCGTCGCGTCATTACAGGGCAGAATTTTTCCGTTTTTTAGGTCGGAATAGAAGCGAGTGTTCTTCTCAAAGGTTAGTTGGTAACAACTGACATGGGGTGGGTGAAGGTTCAATACCTTTGTCAGGTCACTTGACCATCCCTGCTCATTTTGCTCAGGAAGAGTATAAATCAAATCGAAATTCAGGTTATTGAAAATAGACATACCTGCTTCAATGACATTTAAAGCTTCTCTGGCTGAATGTTCACGCCCTAAAAATTTAAGATTTTCATCGCGTAAAGACTGCATACCGATGGAAATTCGATTGATGCCAGCGGCTTTAAAGGCCTTAAATTTATCCGCTTCGCTGCTGGTGGGGTTGGCTTCCAGGGTTATTTCAATATCATCTTTAAAATCAAATAGATGGCGTGCTTTTTTAATGAGAGTTTCCACGTATTTTGGCTGCATTAAACTGGGGGTGCCGCCCCCAAAGAAGATGCTGATAAGACGGCGTCTGTTACCCAGCAATTGCGCTTGGTGCTCCATGTCTGTCAATAGAGCTTGAACATACGCCTCTTCCGGGGCGTTTGGGTTCACATGTGAGTTAAAATCACAGTACGGGCACTTGCTTTTGCACCACGGCCAGTGCACATATAGCGCAATGTCCTGTGGCTCAGGAAGCCTGATTTTCATTGGTTGCTGCATTTATGCTCATGTTGAGTATTTAAACAGGGCTTAGCACTCTTTGAATATCTCTGCCAAGGTACGGATACCTTGATAGACAGATGGTGCTGCATGTTGCACAAAAGTCTCAGGGGTGTCAATGCCTTTTGTTTTGATGTGATCTAAAACAGCGGCGCCGTCATAATCGGTACCGGAAAGGCGCAGATATAAAGCGTTATCATCCATTCCAAAGCTTGTAGATGGTAAAGAAGCAATATTATGAGCGTTCAAAAGCCATGCGCTCAAAGCTGCGGCTTTATGCACCTGATGGCCCTTTAAAACGCTTTTATGGCCGCTGAAGTCCGGAAACAAGTAAAAAGCACCCTGTGGAGCGGGGGTGTAAAGGCCAGCCTGATTTAACTCTTTGGCCATCCAGCCCATAACTGTACTGTGGGCGCGGGTGCAGGTGGTTATGTGCGCTTCAATATCAGGGTGACCGCTGTAAGCACTGACACATGCTTTTTGTATAGGGCTGGGTGCAGCACTCCACAATTCGCTGGCAATGGCTTCCACGGCGGCTATAAGTGTGGATAAATGCTTGGGAATTAATGTTATACCTACCCGCCAGCCGCCTAAAGACAAGTGTTTTGATAGCCCGGTAGTTATGCATGTGCGCTGGGGGGCATATTGGGCAATAGATGTGTATTCCTCATCAAAATCAACCAGAGCGTAAATTTCGTCCGAGAGGATAGTTATGTCGTTTTGCTCACAAACGGCGGCAATCTGGCGCAGGTTGAAAACGGGAATTTTCAGCCCGGTGGGGTTATTGGGGCTGTTGAGGATGATTTTAGTAGGGTTAAGCCCTTCGTGCCGTGCCTGGGTAATGGCAGCCTGTAAGGTTTCTGGCTCAATAATATACCCGTTTTTAAACGTCGCGGGGACTTTGATGACATTCTGCTTCAGCAGGCGGGCCTGTGGGTGGTAGCTGACCCAGCTGGGGATAGGAAGGAGCACATCCCCTTCTATGGCCATTTGTAAGGCAAAAAGTAGAATTTTACTCCCCGGCCCTACCAAGGTCAGCCATTCGTCAGGGTTAAGCCCTGCCTTGGTACAATGATAGGCGGTGGCCGCTTCCCGCAAGGGCTGGTAACCGGCTGAGGGCATATAGTCCTGCGCATAAGCGTGGCGTGCCAGTTCCTCTTGCAGGCGCTCAGGAACCGGAAAAGGGGCCTGCCCAAACCCAAAGTGATAAACGGACTGACCGGCGGCGCGCAGGGATTTGGCCCTATCGTTGATACCCAATGTAGGGGAAACACCCAGCTGGCCAGCCACGGGGTTAAGCTGCATCGCCAGGCCCGTTTTTTAGAAAATCCATCAATTTAGCCAAGGCTTTGGCACGGTGACTGGTCTGGTTTTTTTCATCGCGGCTCATTTCGGCATAAGTGCGGGTATCGCCGTTGGGGATAAACACCGGGTCAAAACCAAACCCGCCTTCACCTTTGGCTTGGGTGGAAATATGGCCTTCTGAAACACCTTCAAAGACATTTGTTGGGCCATTGGGGATACATAGCGCCAGAATACATTCAAAACGCGCTGTACGTTCTTCTGGGGCGATGTTTTTCATTTCACCCAGCAATTTCTCATAGCCGCCATAGCGGGCGGTATAAACACCGGGGCGACCGTTCAAGGCATCCACACACAGGCCGCTGTCATCAGCCAAAGACGGAATGTCGGTATAGGTGGCAATGGCGCGGGCTTTTAAAATGGCGTTTTCCCGGAAAGTTTTCCCGGTTTCTTCCACGTCTGGCAGGTGCAGATCGTCGCTGGAGGCGACCGTAATACCCAACGGCGCCAACAATTCTTTTATCTCGGCAATTTTGCCTTCATTTTGACTGGCGATAATCAATTGGCGTACGCTCATGTTACCAGCTCCCGGTATTGTCCATATCTTTCCATGGCGCTTTAGGCGGTAAGGGGTCGCCTTGTTGTAAAAGCTCAATGGAAATGCCGTCCGGTGATTTAACAAACGCCATATGCCCGTCCCGCGGTGGGCGGTTAATGGTCACGCCAGCTGCCTGCAGTTTGGCGCACAGGGCGTAAATATCCTCTACCCGGTAGGCCAGGTGGCCAAAGTTGCGGCCGCCGCCCATTTTGTCTTCATTGCCGTGTTCATCAGGCCAGTTATAAGTTAACTCCACCATGGGGGCTTTGTCGGCCTTGGCGCGCTCCACATCATCCGGCGCGGCGAGAAAGACCAACGTAAAGCGTCCTTTTTCGTTTTCTTTACGGTTGATTTCCACCAGACCAAGCGCATCGCAATAAAATTCCAGCGCCTTGTCCAGATTTTCCACACGCACCATGGTATGCAGATATTGCATGGGATTTAACCTCCTTGTATGGCTTGGCGTTGCAGGCTGGTTAGTTGAATAATGGCGTCTTTGGCCAGCTTTTTCATGCCGTCAAACTCGGCGTCATCCAGCGGGCGCGCTTCGGCGGTGGATTGGACTTCCACCAGTTTGCCGCTTTCAGTCATGACAAAGTTGCTGTCCGCAATGGCGTTGGAGTCTTCATCATAATCCAGATCTAGCACCACGCCGGCTTCTGTTACACCGCAGCTGATGGCGGCCAGATACTCCCGCACGGGGTTGGTTTTGATTTTGCCGTCCGCCACCAGATGCTGCACAGCCAGCTGCAGGGCCACAAACGCGCCGGTAATGGCGGCGGTGCGGGTGCCGCCATCGGCCTGAATAACATCGCAGTCCAGCCAGATGGTGCGCTGACCGATGGCTTTAAGGTCCACCACGGAACGGATAGAGCGCCCAATCAGGCGGGAAATTTCGCTGCTGCGGCTGGATTGCTTGCCTTTGACCGCTTCCCGGTCCATACGGGTATGGGTGGAGCGCGGCAGCATGCCGTATTCGGCTGTTACCCAGCCGCCGGGGATTTTCTGGCGGAACATCCAGGGTGGGACACGCTCGTCCACGCTGGCGGTACAGTACACTTTGGTATTACCAAAACTGACCATACAGCTGCCTTCGGCATAAGCGTTGATATTGGTGCGCAATTCAACTTCGCGCAGTTCATCAAGAGTGCGGCCAGAAGGGCGGCTGCTGCCCGGTTGTTTGTTAGCGCTTACTGACATTTTAATTTACCTTGTCTTTCAAAAAGTTAATAACATCTTCGGTGTGGGTTTTGGGCTTGGCTTTGGGGATAACATGGGCAATTTTACCCTCCGGGTCAATGATGTAGGTCATACGTTGAAAGCCCATAAACAGGCGCCCGTACATGCTCTTTTCCTGCCACGCGCCGTAGTCTTCCGCCATGGTGTGTTCTGGATCGCCCAGCAGCGGGAAATTCAGCTCATCGCGCTTTTCAAATTTCTTTAACGATTCGGTTTTATCCGGGCTAACACCCAGCACAACGGCTCCCAGCTTTTTGATGTCGGCCATATGGTCACGCAGGGATTTGGCCTGTGCGGTACAGCCGGGGGTTAAAGCGCGCGGGTAAAAGTACAGCACCACCCATTTGCCTTTGAATTGCTCCAGACTGATTTTACGCCCGTCCTGATTGGTCAGGGTAAAGTCTGGGGCGGTGTCACCCACGTTTAGGATATCTGCCATATAAGCCCTCTTTAAAATCGTATTGTGTTGTCAGCGACAAAGATTAGCATATTCACCGTCAAAACCAAAAAAAAAGGGCCCGCAGGCCCTACGTGAATCAGATTATCGGTGATAAGGGGTAACGGAGAACTGGCCCGTTTGGGCGCAGATTTCCAGTACCGAAAGGTAGCCCCCTTTCCCGCAGCGCGTATCCGCGCGGATGATGTTACCGAAGTCGCCCTCCACACGCACCTTGGGCACGTGGTAGTGGCCGGTAAAAACTTTCACCTCGCGAGGCGGTTGGTGCCAGTCGTCTTTGACGTCGTGACGGCGCCAGCCAGCGCCGATAACGTCTTTGGCGTGGTTTTTGTCTTCCAGGTTGCCGCCGACAACTGTGCCGTCCAGGTACGACGTGAGGTCTTGGCACCCCAAAATGGCGTCGTTCCAGTTGGCGTGACACAGCACGATTTTCTCGTTGACGATGTAAAAATCGTGGCTGTAGTTGTCGTACAGGTCCAGCATCATGCGCATGAAGGCTTCCTGGTCGTCGTCGGAAAGCCTTCCGAGCTCTTTGAGCGTCGGGTTCATGCTGTCTTTGGCTTTGGGCGGCCGTTCCGGGTCATTGGCGAAAATTCGCCGGCACATCTCCGCAAAAGCGCGCTCATGGTTGCCGCGGCACAGGAAAAAGTTTTTGCGGTAGCGCACCAGGTCGTAGATACGCTCAGCCGTGCCGATGATGTCTTTGCCGCCGCCGTTTATAAAATCACCGGCTTGGACGGCTACACAGGCGTTTTGGAACGCGTCGGACTGGACAACTTCGTCCAGGCGCGGGCGTTCGCCGTGAAGGTCCGGAATGAACAGAACCTGAGAGATTGCAGGGTTTGATTTGGCCATAAAGGCCTCCGAAAGGAAACGAAGTGTTCATAAGTTTTAAGGTGCCTTACGACACTTTTCAAGCCTTTTGGAAAAAATTATCCTGTTTAAAGAGCGTTTTAAGCGGTTCCTAAATCAGTTTACGCTACAGCTATTCCACCGGACGGCCGCGGTGTGCGGCACGAATGCGCGCCGTACGGGCGCGTGTTAAAACAATCATCATTGCACCGAAGACCATCAGCACGCTGGCGATGATATCCCACACGCTAATACCGGAGGTGTCCATAATGCCGGTGACACCGGTCAAGGTTTCCATGGCCAGAATGACAAATGGCATAATGGTGATAAACATCAGGTAGTTATCAGTTTTAAGCAGGCGAATAGCCAAAAAGGAGAAATACATCACCGGCCCGCGCATCAAGGCCCCCACCACGGCCCCGGCCATCCACAACTTAGGGTCTAAATAGTCCTGCAGGGTGGGCATGGTATGGGTCAGATAGGCGTAGACCTCATTTTCCAGAAGTTGCGGGAATTTGGCGCTTAAAAGCGGAATAATCATGGTCATCATGAAGAACACAAAAGCGGTAACCATCAGCACAATACCGGTAAAGCGCGCCCGGCCTTTCACCCCGGCGGCTTTGTTGGATTCCGGGTGAATTTCCGCCAGAAAAGAGGTCACGGCAATGGCAAAGCCGCTAAAACCCACCAGCCAAATGGCGGGGTTAGCCAAACCGCCGTCGTGTCCGGCCACCACAATGGCTAAGGCAATAAAAATAAGGATGTGCCCGGGAATATCCGATTTGGAAGGTTTGCGGCCCAGGAATATCCAGCCCAGCAGCACGCCAATGAAAATATCCACGTGTTCCATAATGCTGGCTTCGGTCGCGGTGGTGTAAATAAGGGCGGAGGTGTAGGTGACTACGGACATGGTGCGCAATGCGCCCCACCACCATGTGTAAGAGTGTTTTAAGGTGTTCATACCGCTTTCCCCCGGCCCGGCAATCAAAAGCATGGCTAAACCGCCGAAAATCAGCTGAATAAAGGAAAAGTTCCAGGCATTGAGTTCCATAGTGGTGACCATATAGCGGCTGGTGACCAGCAATAGCGACCAGAAAATAACCGCTAAAAAGGCAACCAAAAGCCCTTTTTCCATGCCTGATTCTTTTGAATAATCCATAGTAACTCCCCTTATTCCCTAAATAATACAAATTCTTCCGCGCTGGACGGGTGGATGGCGATGGTGGCGTTTAAGTCGGCCAGCGTGCCGCCCATTTTAACAACCGCCGCAAAGCCCTGAATAATCTCTGGCGCGTCTTTCCCCACCATATGCAACCCCAGCACTTTTTTGCTTTTGGCGTGCAATATGGCTTTCATAGTGGTTTTTTCATCTTTGCCGGACAAATTGTGCATCAACGGCCTGAACGACGTTTTAAGGGCTTTTATGTTATCCTGTCCATACTTTTCTTGGGCGGCCTCCTCTGTGAGTCCTACAACGCCCACAGGCGGACTGGTGAACACGGCTGTGGCGATATCAGCGTCGTCCACCTCTAAGTCTGTATTGTTGAACAGGTTATCAGCGACCAGCCGTCCATCACGAATGGCAACGGGCGTAAGGTTGACCCGATTGGTGATGTCGCCTATGGCGTAAACATCCTCAAAAGTATGTAAGCGCTTATTTACTTTAACGGCACCAATTTTGTCGGTTTTGACGCCAACCTTTTGTAAATTAAGGGTTTCGGTGTTGGGTACCCGTCCGGTCGCAAACAGACATATATCCGTTTTTAAGGCGCTGTTGCAATCCAGCTCGGCCAACAGTTGATCGTCATGTTTGCTTAGTTTTACTACCTCACGAGCGCAATGGAAGATAATACCCGCTTTTTCCATTTCATCCTGCAGGGCATGGCGAATATCAGCGTCAAAACCGCCCAGCAGCGTGTTTCGGCGAATAACCATGTGCACCTTGGTGCCCAAAGCGTTAAAAATAGAGGCAAATTCCACCGCAATGTAGCCGCCGCCAACAATAACCATCTCCTTGGGGAGTTCGTTTAATTCCCATATACCATCGCTGCTGATGCCGTGTTCAATACCGGGAATATTCGGCAGCCACGGGCGCGTACCAGTAGCGAGGATAATGTGTTGGGCGGTGTAATCTTTACCATTTACGGTAACGGTATGCGTGTCTTTTAAGGTCCCCTGTCCTTCAATAAGGTGAACACCGGCCTTATCCAGCAAGGAAATATGCAGCTTGTTCAGGCGGTCAATTTCGGCATTACGGTTTTCCACAAGGGTTTTAAAATCAAAAGAGTAATCAATATCAAAGCCGTAGCTTGTGCCCATGCGGCAGGTATGGGCAATATCAGCGGCATAAGACATCAGTTTTTTAGGAATGCAGCCGCGAATAACGCATGTACCGCCGACTTTGGAGTTTTCGCACAAAGCCACCTTTTTGCCGTATTGGGCGGCGCGCTTACTGGCCGCCAGGCCGCCGCTGCCGGCACCGATAACAAACACATCAAAGTCGTAATTCATCTGCTTTCCTTGTCTTTTTGGCGTGTTTTGTGCTAGTACTTAATACCCTTATACAACGTAACGGAGAACATAAAAAATGGCCAACAAAGAGCAAACCAACGGTGCCCAGGCCCAAGACAATCAAGAAGCCAGTGTTGTTTTTCAGCCGATTAGCCAGTATGTAAAAGACCTGTCATTTGAATGCCCAAACCCTATTTTGCCTAACCAGCAGGGAGAAGAAGAGCTGAACCTGCAAGTGGGTGTGAACCTGGGTAAACTGGAGGGTGAGGATGCCCATGAAGTGTCTTTAATGCTCAAAGGTGAGGCCAAATCCAAGAAAACCGGCGATACGCTCTACCTTATTGAGTTGGTTTATGGCGGAGCTTTTGTTCTACAAAACCTGCCGGAAGACCGTTTGGCGGCCGCATTGGTGATTGACGGCGGGTCATTTTTGTTCCCGTTTGCGCGGCGTATTTTTATGAATATGGTGGCTGATGGCGGTTTTCGCCCGCCTATGCTGGAGCCGGTTAACTTTCATAACCTGTTTTTACAGGCTCAACAGCAACAAGCCCAGCAAGCTGCTCAAGGTTAGTGGTTACTTGCAAAATCTTTCATAAGGCCCGCTCAGCGGGCTTTTTGTATAGGCCGGTCAAAATCAAGTGTGACATGCCTGATAAAAAAACGTGTGCAATAGGCAACAAAACCAACATATAGAATTCACAAAACAGCTTTCAAGTCTTTGAAGGCAACTTTTTCAGGAAAAAGAGGCGTGTGACCTAAATTTTTTAAACTGTGGCGTCTGGGTGACAAGTAAATTTTGGGCATGCAGATAACGTGCCATATTTTAGTGAAAAAAGGGCTGAAAAAGGGTTTTCGTAATTAGCAACCTGTGGAGTGAGCGTAGTATGGGGATGCTCTGTTCCGATTACAAGCCCTGGCGGGTAATTTTTTCAAAAACGGCCCTATAGGTATTCACCAAAGAAAAGTCAAGCCCGTGGGTATAAAAACACTCTGTGTGGCAATAAAATTGCAAAAGAGTGCCGTAACAACACAAAAATCGGGAATTTAAAAAAGTGGTGGCCGGGGTCTTGAAATGCGCCCTGAAAAGCACCAGGTGGTAAGTGAGCGCTTATTAATTAACCACATTAATTTTAATGTTATTATATGGAAAGTTTAAATAAAGCGCTCAAAGGTATTTTGGGCGAATTTTTCGTTAAAAACATCCCAGAAGATGGTTTTGACCTCAAAATAGCTTTAAAACGCTTTTTACTGGGCCAAAAATTCTTAAATTCAACCTTAGGTGAATTTTTGTTGAAAAGGGCAGGTTTTGAACGACTGTAGTATAAGAAAAGTGTTTGCTTCTTTCAAGCCATGTTGGGCAGTTTATTTGCCTCTACAAGTCATATAGGAATTTTGAAGGGCCGTTTAAAGGGGGGTGGTCACATTTATTTACAGTGTGTTGTTGGGGTTGTAAGGCGTGTGATATATGCCAACTTTTCAAAAAATATGCATCTAACTGTTTGATTTAATATGATTTTATAAAATAGCGTATATGATCCAATCGGTTGCATGATTTTTGGATTTTATCAGTTAGCGCTTGCTTACTTTGGCTTAAATCGCTCTGATTGAGGCCGGATAGGTACACATCCAGCATCATACCAGTACGTAAGATATGCATGTGAATAGACTCAAAAACTGCTTCAGGATATACTTCTTTTAAAGCCTCGTTCACAGCTTTTTCTGTCTCTTTACGGCTTAAGTTTTTAGGAAAGGGCCCTTTTCCGCCATCAAATGGGTCAATGTGAATCACCGCATCAGCCGTGTGTTCCAGCGCCAAAACAGCCCGCTCGGCCTGCTCGGCAATGGCATGGCCTTCCGATACACTTATGTACGGATCAACACCCACATGGGCATCAATAAAGACGCGCCCGCCCAGGCTGCGCGCGCGGAAGTCATGGGCATCCCGCACCCCTTCAATATCGGTAATAGCTTTAAGAATCTTATTTTGAGTGGCCTCATCAATGGCAGCGTCCACCAGTTCATCAAAAGCACCGCGGCCCATGGAAATGGCCATTTTTATTAATAATGCGGAAACCACCAGAGCGGCCAATACATCAAACAGCGGGCTAATCGCCAGGCTTAAAGCCATACCGAACATAACCGCAATGGAGGACAGGCTGTCCGCCCGATGGTGCCACGCGTTGGCAATAATGGCCTGTGAGTTGACTTTGCGGCCGATTTTTTCTGTGTATTTAAATAGCAGTTCGTTGGCGATAACACTGGTCAAGGCCACAAACAGCGCCAGTGGGCCGATAAAAGCCATTTTGCCTTCCAGGTAACGTTCAATGGATTCATAGCCAATACCCAGGGCAGTGGCCGCCAAAAAGCCGGAAAGGATAATGGTGCCGACCGATTCAAATTTACCGTGGCCGTAAGGGTGGCTGTCATCCGCTTCAGCGTGCCCCAGATGAACGGCAAAAAAGGCGATAAAGTCGGTTACCAGATCAGCTAAGGAGTGGATACCATCGGCGATTAAGGCGGTAGAACCGCTTAAAAAACCACCAGTTAACTTGATAGTTGCCAAAAAAGTATTGGTCAGAGCGCCAATAATGGCAGTGTGCCGCCCGGCTTGTTGAATGGTAAATTCCTGCTGCCACTTCATACTTTGGTCTGCTGTTCGCTTAATTCATTTAAAATCGGCAACAGTTTAGCTTCTTGCTGGTTTTTAAACAAAATGCTTTTGTTTCTATGGGTTTGGCCTGTGGTTATCTCGACACAAGACTTGGGAACTTTAAAAGTTTTGGCCAGCAAACGACACAGCTCTGTGTTGGCTTTGCCTTTTTCCGGTACCTGAGTGATGTGTGCGTTTAAATATGTATGCCGTCCGCGCCGCACCAGCGGGCCAACCCGGTTATGGCTGGCGCCGGGGGTCAGGCGCACATTTAAAACGCAGCCGTCAGGTGTGGGGAGGAGTGCCATCAGCTTAATTAATCATCTCATGGGCCCAGCGGGAGATAATCGGCAAGATGCCGCCGGAGATAAATTGAATGACAATCAGGACGATAATCGGCGTTAAATCCAGCCCGCCCATGGTGGTTGGTAAGCGCTTACGTACTTTGGCGAAAACCGGCTCTGTCAGGTTGTTTAACAGGCGGACAATCGGGTTGTATGGGTCGGCGTTCACCCAGCTGATAATCACCACCGCGATAATAATAATGCTGTAAAGATACAACAGCGAACTGGTAATATTCACCAATGTCAAAAGCGGGTAACCAAGCATATACATTTCTAAAACCCTTGTTTTATCACGTCATTTATAAACTTTTTGGGGCTGGGCCGGTTATTTTGTCATTGGAACCTTTGTCCGGCTTAGGTTAAACTCCCCGTACGTTCAAATTAAACATAAATGTGTGGCGGAATACATGAAAAAGGCTTTTTGGGTTCTCACGGCAATGGTTTTTGGGTTTACCGGTGTGGCGTATGCGTCGCCAGCCACCGGTACGCAAATATTGGTGGTACCAAAAGGAACCGTGGCGTGTATTTCTAAAAAATTGCATCAGCGCTATTTTAGCTTTGTTGAGCAAGGGGCGCAGGAATTTGCTGATAATCTGGTAGAGCGCGCTGATTGTTACATTAAAGGCGCAGATGAAAAAGCGGTAAAGCTGGCTGAGGTCGGTGATGTCTCGCAAGTTCTTTTAGAAAGCGGCCACCGTGTATGGCTGAAAACAGCTTCTTTACAACAGGGGGCAGCAAGTAAAACAGCTGACAAGCAGGAGTAGCCCTTGAAACACCGCTTCACAATGCCCATGTTATTTAATACGCAGGCATGTGCCATTTTTAGGTGTGTGGGCACAGGCTGTCATAACGTTTGGGGTGTGATTTTGTGAAAAAACCTTCTAATTGGTTTTGGTTAGGGCGTATTTCGGCAATGGCCAGCCTGACTTTTATGGTATCGGTCAGCCCCGCCGCCGCTCAAACCTATCCGCTACGCTGGATGGATCAAGGCACTGAGAATGTTTATGATAACTGTGCCTCATCCGGTACCATGACTTGTCCGACCAACCGCCCAGACGGAACAGAATGCGCTTATGAAGGGCAGACATGTGCTATAAGTGTGTGTGCTGGTGCTCGTTTTGCGCGAACCCAGTTAACCACATATCGCTGCGGCGAAGACACCAGCTTGCCGCCTATTCCGGAAGACCCTCCGGAGCCGGATCCTCCGCCGCCGCCAGCCCCGCCGCCGCCGCCGGCTTGGGTGTTTATTCCCGACCCGATTATTGCCAATGCCATGGATTTTGAACATTGCATGGATTATGAGCACTTTCCGCTGGTTGGGTTTGGCGGTCCACAAATTATCGGGTCTAACTCGTCATTCCGCCAAGCGGCGGCCTTGCTCGGGTTTTTGGACTCCGGCGGTGATATTTCCGACTTTACAAGTATGAGCCCGGAAGAAATCTTGGCGGAAGAAGGTATTCCGGAAGAAGTGACTACGGGCCTGCAGTCCATTAGCGGTAACCTGCAGACTAGTGTCAGCAATGTGACCGGTGCTGTGGTGGACTCCAACCAAATGGGCGCGTTGGCTGGGTTGGCCGAAAGCACCGGATTTGGGAACCTTGTTGGCTCCTTAGAGGGAACATTAGGCCAGGATTTGAGTATTGACCAACTGGGCGGCTTGTTTGACGCTGTGCAAGGCGGTGTGGGCAGTATTGATAACGCCTTGCGTGATATTATGCCAGACATTGGCGGCGACACTTTGGATCAAGCCCGCAATCTGCTGCAAAACTCGGGCATTCAGGATATGCATGATAACATTCAGAGTATGTTTGGTTCAGCCGTGGACAGCCTGCAGTTGGCGCGTATCGCTGATGCCTTTCAGGGGGCGGGTGAGAGCATTTCCAACCTGCTGGGGAGCTTTGACATCCCGTTTGGAATGGATGAGTTTGCCGAATGGCTGAATTTGGGCCGTGCCTATGGCGGTGGCGGATTTGACCCGTCAGAAGCCTGCATTGGCCCATGTACGTACTGGACTATTGATGTGGATTGGGACTGGTTCCCGCCCGACTTGGATATTGATGTGGATGCTCTGGTGCAGGTGCGGGCCAACAACCCGTACAAATATAACGAGCCAATGGTATTGGTAGAAACCGCCTGTAAGAACGAGTCTAACATTTCCGATTTAGTAGACGGGATTGCTGAAGATGTGCGGGATTTAAACCCCGCCCGCGGTGAGCCGCCTGAAATCAATGTGCCGCCAGTAGAGCCCACTCCAGGGGCCGGTGCCATGTATCCTGGCGGTATGGAGACCGGAGACGGTATTGATAACCCAGGCAAATGTCTGATGCCGATTGATGCCTCTCAACAGGGCCGTTATCCACGCTATTTCCATGAAACACGTGTCTACACCGTGGGTCAGTTTGGCCGGTACCATGTAGCCATTTTGAACCCGGGCGATGCTATTGATGTTCAGCGCTCGTTAATTTGCGGTGTGCATGGCCGCTTTGGTCTGGATCCGCACAATATTAGCGGGATTTGGGGGGATCAGGATCTGTCATTCAGTGCCGCGGTAGAGCCGCAATATAACTTTGATACCTTGATTAACTATGCGCCGTTTACGGACACACTGGCCGGCCCGGCCGCACCCGCGATGGTAAGTTTGCTGCCAACCGTATGGGATGAAAACCAGCTGTTGCTTTCTTATCTGTCAGAAGCAGATCCGGAATGGACCAACGATGTGGATCTGTTTGATTTGGCTGGCCAGCTCCAGGGCATGGCAGCAGCTGCTATTCTGTCCAGTTTTCCGGCCAGTTGGATGTTTGCCTGTTCCGGCCCGCAGTTGGCGGAGGATTTAGGTTTTGGCGGGATTGTGGATAGCAATGCCATTAACATGGCCGCCGACGTGGTTGGCTGTGAAGGCACCTGGCCGACCATTCCAAAAGCTGGGTTTGTGCGCCATTGGGACTACTTAATCTCCTCAGCCATTGCCGGTTGGCGCGGTTTTAGTGTAGCGCGTGACTTTAACACCGTGTACCCGCAAGGTGGAAATGACTATGGCTTTAACATGGGCTACCCATTCCCCAGCCAGGACCGTTGTTATGGGTTTGGTACGGCCGATTTGCGTTGGACATCCGGTAATGGTGAAGATCCACGAGAATTGATGAGTGACTTCAGCACCTTGGACCAGCGGGCCGCTGAGGGTAATATTGACCAGGATTCGTTTGAAGAAGACGGTACGCTGTTCACCTATTGGAAACAGACCGAGTGCTGTATTGTCAGTTGTGCTCATAACCAGCCGGATGATACAGAAGCCGCCGCTCCGCGTGGCTATGTGTGGCGCCGTTTGGGTGATGGCGGCTTTGAGCAGCTCCATGACGGTTTGTACGATGACGGTGATGGGTACGACTATGGCCGTGTGCTGCCGTTCTTTGGCCCTGACCCGACTGATGGCGACAACTGGGATGATTATTTTGAGTGGGCCGGGCCAATCCCTGTTTACATTGTTGGCTGGCCATGGTGGGCAGGGAGTCTGTACGATGACATCTTTACCTTTGGTGTGGTTGATGTGCCGTTTGGTTATGCCAGCTGGCAGTACCCGGACTATGACTTTCAGGTGTTTGCCGCCACATGGACCCTGCTGGAGCTGGTAGACGAAGGTGGTGACCGCCGCAGCGTGCCCAGTACTATTCGCCCGCCATTACCATCAGGAGGGGAGTAAATGCAGCGCTTAATGGTATTAGCTTTGGTTTTAATAACCCTGCCAGCCTTGGCACAGGTGCGGACTGGTTCAGATGGTAACCAGAACATCACTATTGGTAATCAGCCTGCTGAAAAAGACGACCCAATGGCCACCTACAAAGCCATTAAAGAGGTGGATAAAAAGGCGAAAGAAGCCGCCGGGGTAACACAGCCGGAGCGTAAAGGGCCGCGTTTTTTCCAATATGCAGAGCCCGCCAAAGGGGCGGAAGCGCAAATGCGTAAAGATGACCCGCGCCGCCGGGAGTTTAACCACAGAACGCCTTATTTGCCCAAAGAAGAAGACCTGAAAACACCGGAAGAAAAGGAAATGTTGCGCAAAATAAAAGCGCACCGCCGTAACTTGGAAAACAAGTTGGGCTATCAGGCGCCAACCCCGTTTGAAGTGCCCGAAGACTTTGACCCGGCGCTGATGAATCTGGGTGAGTTAATTGTGTTCTATTCATTGGAAGATTTTGATTACCGCGAAGTCTTTAAATTGATGAGCTTTACTGTGTGGCAGGGCTTGTCCACCGCGTATTACATGCCGGTACCCGAAAACGGTGAGTTTAAAATTAATTTGGGCGATCAGCTGCAAATTACGGAGGCAATGGAAAAACGCATTGCGGAATATGAGGCAAAAATGGCGGCTGAAGGGCCAGAGAATATGGAGCTGGATGAAGAAGCTATCCGCAGTGAGATGTTTGACCTTCTGTATAAAAACGGGCGCAATAAGCTGATTATTGATACGGTGAATTCATTTACTTCAGAAGCCAAAATGGATGTTCGTCAGGAAGCCAAACAGCGTTACGGCGTAGACAGCTATAACCGGGTGGTGTACATGCACCCGCTGAATGGACGGCAGACTTATGGCACCACAGAGGCGGAAATTGAACGTTTGGCACGAGATGTGAATGTACTCTTCCAAAAAAGAATTGAAGAATTAAGACTGCAGCAATGATACGCACGTTAACATTCAGGTTT
>MDTD01188725.1_pt1 | contig 21165 bp, 20 predicted proteins | sample 811221 | NCBI WGS metagenome assembly MDTD01 (sample SAMN05326646, study PRJNA326480) | marine metagenome | isolation source: seawater | place: Pacific Ocean: South West | collected 2011
TGTGTGTGCAGAAGGATCGTGCACCCCCACCACTTGTGCGGCGCAAGGCGCCAACTGCGGCTCTATTTCTGACGGTTGCGGGGGTCTTTTGGAATGCGGCACGTGTCCTTCGGGTCAAACCTGCGGCGGAGGCGGTGTGAATAATGTGTGCGGCAGTCAAACCGCAGAACCGCCTTCGGGGCTGGATAACGCGCATTTGTTGCAGGCCAAGTTAAGCCTGAAGGGCTATAGCAGCGATGGCATTGACCATGTTTACTGTACCGTCAACGCCAATAACAACGTCGATTGCTGGGGAGCGAACTACGACGGTCAAGCATCGACCCAAAGCGAGAGCGGTAATTGGGTCGGCATAAGTCAGGGCTGCAATCTGGGTGCTTTGGGTCAGGTTCGTTGTGCCGCCACGAACACCTCCGGCATCTCTTCCATGAACGATCTCAGTATGCCCACGCTCAAGCAAATGTCGGCGAGCAGGAATCGCCCCATTGCGGGGGTGAGCACTGACGGCGCACTCGTGGCCTGGGATATTTATCGTGATACGCTACCAGAAGACTCTGAACCCATCCCCACCGGCAATGATTTTGTATCGACGAGCATCAACCAACTCGCCGCCTGTGGGCTTCGTGCGGATGGCAGCTTGGCCTGTTGGCGACACAGAGCGGACCTTGAAGATAATTATGGTGTCACCAACCCGCCCACGGGCCACACCTTCAAACAAGTTTCATTGGGCGCGTTTCACGGCTGCGCGCTCACCACCGAAGGCACCATCGTCTGTTGGGGCATTGATAGCAGTGCAGAGTACGGTCACGATGGCGAAGTGGAAGACGCGCCCACCGATGACGGCTACATTGCTTTGGCCACCAATCTTGACGACCGCTCCTGCGCACTTAAAAACAACGGGCAGGTCAGATGCTGGGGCGATTGGTACAATGGCGTGGAAACGGTCTTCACAATAGACAACCCCAACAAGGCCACCTTGGCCATGACGGAAGATGAAGTGTGTGCCCGTACCGAGCAAGGCACCGTGACGTGCAAAATATCAAAAATACACCAATTCATGGAAACCACCCACTTGGACGTGTCGTTGAGTTTGGAATCCATTTGCAGCGTGACCGCGACGGGCGACGCCATGTGCCAGGGCAAGTTGAGTGAAGAAGCGGGCTACCTCACCAACTGGAGTCAAATCCGCGGGGGCGGCCCGTACTCGAAAATCGCCACTTGGAGTCCCTACCCCAACATCGCCAACAACCCGAACTTACTGTGCGCCCTGACCCAAACGGGCCGATTGAAATGCTGGCACGGCTCCGGCCAATCGAGTCGGGTCGCCGCACTCAACAGCGACGTCAGTGCCCTTTCTTCTACTGCGTTTTCTGACATTGCGGTGGGCGTCAACTTTGGCTGCGGGCTCAACACCTCGGGGCAAATCGTTTGTTTCGGCGATAACGGCAACTACGACGACCACCCGGCCGGCTCCGGGTACACGTCTTTAGATGTGGGCGAAATCTATTCAGCAGCCATCGATGCCAATGGTCAAATGCAATGCTGGGGCGGTAGTGGCTATTGTGCACCCAGCGATATGACGTTCACCCAAGTGTCCGTGGACAAATCGGGGCAGTACAGCTACTCTAACACCTGGGCCATCGACACCAGCGGCGCCCTGCACCAATGGGGCTTCACCCTCGACGTCACCCCGCAGGGCACCTACCAGCAGGTGGACGCGGGCGGCAACGTGGCCTGTGCCATCACCACCGCCGGCAGCTTGGAATGCTGGGGCATGGACCAAGACCCACCGGCAGGCTCTAACTTTGTCAAAGTGGTGGCCGATACCGACCAAGCGTGCGCGCTCACCACCGATGGCAGACTCACCTGTTGGGGACTCACCTATATTCCATTGTCTAATTAAATTAGGCGTTGATATCTACTTTGTAGACATTCACCAAAACCACACCAACCACAATCAAGAACAAACCCAACACGGATTGCCAGTTGAGATTTTGCCCAAAGAAAAAATAACTGACGAGCGCCACTGAAAACACACCCAAGCCCGCCCAAGAAGCGTAGACAATGGCGAGGGGCAATTTCTCAACGCTCAGAGATAATAAATAAAACGAAAGGCAGTATGAAACCACCACAACACCGCTGGGCAACGCTTTGGTGAAGCCTTGGGTGAGCGGTAAGAGCAATGTGCCACAGACTTCTGCCGCAATGGCACCAAACAAAATGAGGTAGACTTTCATATCCATCGAATTAGCCCTTAAAGAACCGCACTGACCGACAAATTACGATCGAGTGTAACCTTCATTCTCATTGTTTTCAAAGCGTTCGGTCATTTATGACGCTCTGGGCTGCAGGACAGGTTCTAGATGTGGTAGGCTGGGCCTATGTCGACGTCTTTCCAACCCAATGGCATCATCACCCTACTCACCGATTTTGGCACCCAAGACGCTTATGTGGGCGCCATGAAGGGCGTGATTCTCAGCCACCATGACCAACTGCGCATCCACGATCTTTCCCATGAGATACCGGCCCAAAACATTCGACATGGGGCCTTCGTTTTGAAAGATCTGTTGCCTTGGTTTCCCGCGGGCACCGTCCACTGCTGCGTAATTGATCCCGGGGTGGGATCATCTCGATCCGCTTTGATCTTGCAGATCCGCGATCAATTGGTTGTTGCACCGGACAATGGGCTGATTTCCTGGACCGGGTACCAACCCACAGACCCCATTTATGAAATCCCCATGCCCCAAGGCGAAAAAGCAACAAAGTTAAGTTCAACTTTTCATGGGAGAGATCTCTTTGCGCCCATGGCCGCCGCCTTGGCCAGTGGCGCCCAAAAGTTAAACCAACTTTCACTTTTACCAGAACTTCCGGTGCACATTTCGTGGCCCGACCCGCAAAAACAAAGTGAAACGGTGTTCAAAGGTGAAGTTGTTTGTATTGATTCATTTGGAAACTGTATCACCAACATTACCGAAGAAGATTTTAAGAACGTCAAAAGAGTTGAAGTTAAATCCAATGTTTCGGTTAGCATTCGCTGCGTTCAAACTTACAGCGATGCTGACGACGGGGATTTTATTGCATTAATTGGCTCCAGTGGACTGATGGAGATTTCATCTGTCAACAGCAATGCCGCTAAAAAGTTAAATTTAGGTTGTACATCTGAGATTAAGTTACTATGTTAATCGAAGCCCTAATAGAACCTAGGAAACCCATGTGCCGGACCCGAATCCGTGCCATCGACCATTGCGGGAGGTTTTCCGTGTCTGAACGCTCTGGTCTTTGGGCGGGTTTTTTAAATTGGGGTCCTTCACTCACGCGTAGGAATAAGGAGGTCACCCAATGGACTTCCTGATGGTGGTATCGGCACCTTTTTTATTTTTCTTAATGGTTCAAATCTACAAAAAATGCAGCGCGTCATGTTTGTATTTCGCCGACGCCATGGCCGCTCAGCTTGAGCCTCCGATTACCCGTGAAAGCGAGCTGCTCTACGATAAGCCGTGTGCCCTCACTCGCAGCACACGGCAGCTTTACTTTTTTTAGCGCGCAGCACGCGTCTATTAATAGCCGCGTCGTTATGGAGCGGTACCATCTGCTCCCATGAAGGGCTCGCCACAATGCGGACAAGAAGCGGCATTTTTAGACACCTTTTTGGCACACACATGACAGCCCACCAAAAGCGGCGAAGCGCTTCTAAAAAATGGAACATTCAATTTGTCTAACAGTCCAAAGTGCGCCAACGTGAAACCGACCATGCAAATGGCAGCGCCGGTAAAAAGCAATTGGCTCGCCGTCAGGCGCCCAATTTCCGTCAGCCACATCGTTAATTCATGATTCATTTTAACTCATCCTCCCAATATATTTTATCATTGAGGGAGCCTTCACGACGTGATTATTACACTAAAAAGAGAAAGCCGCCTTTTATCAGGAGGTTAGAATGGGCTATGAGATCTGTGCTTTTTAGATTCCCATTTTTTCTTCTTGCCTCGCCACAGACTCAAAAGAGATGACTTTGTCCGCCCGGCGAATGGATAAATAATAACGACGCCCATCACTCTTTCTTTTACCTGTGGTTTTCAGGCAAGTGGCAGGAGGTGGCAGTGAACCGTATTGCGGAATGGTGTCTTCCCAAGTGTCGAAACGACCGGTGGGCTTTTGCGCCAATTCTTGAAAGCGTTTTTGGGTTTTGCTTAAGACCCAAGTGGTTTCGAAGCTTTCTTCTTCATCCAAATAGTACCACTCTAAAAAGTCGGTGGTTTGTAAATCATCGATGGTGATCACTTCTTTGTTTTCGCGCCACAGAGATTTAAATGCCTCCAACATCTCCAGTCCCCGCTTTTGGAGCTGCTGCAAACGGGTTTTGTCATCATTGACTTTTTTTTCCCGCATTTTGCGACGTTGTGTAAAAATATCCATGAAATCAATTATCCTAGAAAAAAGGCCGCGCTCCCGCTATTGTGCCCAAGAAATGCAAGAAAAAGCAAATCGCTGAATGGATGGAAAGCATGAAACGACCGAGCCTCCTAATCCCCCTCATCGGTGTTTTTTGTTGTTGGGGCCTCATGAGTGGCTGCAGCACCTTAAATACGGCCAAACCGCTCTCCCCTGGTGAACACGAAGTGGCCTTCACCCTGGGCGGGCCGCTCACCCAAGTGGGCGGCAATTACATTCCATTGCCCAATTCGGTCATCGAAGGGCGCTCCGGACTCGTGAACGTGGGAGAACGTCCTTTGGACCTCAATTACGGGCTCTACCTCACCCCCATCGCTTTTGGGCAAATGGGCACCCATATCGGCTCGTCCTATTTGCTTTGGGACCAAGCAGAACACCTGCCAGCGTTAAGTCTGAGCAATCGTTTTTATTTCTTTCACAACTATTTTGATACGGCCAAACCGGTCACCGGACGCGGTGCGGTATTTGTTCACCAAATCGAAGGAACCTTGAGTTATGAAGTGGGTCATTTTTTAACCTACGGCGGTTTGGCCAATTACGCCGACCTGCTGAACCTGGATCTTATGTTGACCCCTTTTGTGGGTGCAGAACTTCCAACCGGTCTGGATGGGTTTAAAATTCAGTTAGAGGGTCGCTATTACGCAGCCAACCAACATCGGCTGATCGAATCGGTGAGATTTTATAATTTTGATTCTGGGTACGGTGGCTTTGGCATGAACCTGGGCTTGATTTGGGAGATAGGCCAATGATGCGTTTTACTTTTCTTCTCGTGGTGACTTTGGCTCTGGGTGGTTGCGTGGACTTAGATGGTTTTGTGCATAACCCCGTGCACTGCAGCACCGTTTCGGATGACACCTGCAACAAAGACGATGTTTGGGATAAGGTGTGTTTGTCCTGCGATGAACCATACAACTTTTCCGATACCTATGAATTCACGGATGACTGGTACGCTCGGGACATTCCCGAGGACAGTGTGGTGAATGAAAAGCTCAAAACCGCCGATGGCGAAGGCGAAATCGATCTGTACTGGATCACCAGTCACGGTGAAAACAGCAAGCTGGCGCAAACCACCTTGTTGTACCACCACGGTAACTACGCCGGCATCGAACATTACATGCCCAACGTTCGCTACTTTTATGAAGCCGGCTACAATGTGGTGGTCTGGGATTATAGGGGTTACGGCAAAAGCATGCCCGAGACCACCCCGAACGCCAGTCAATGGTTTGCAGACGTAGAGCTCGTCTACGATTTTGTGCGGGCTTCGGCCCTCGACAAAACCAAGATCGCCATTTTGGGGCAAAGCCTTGGCGCCATTCCATCCAGCCATGCCGCCTTATACCAAATGCCCTGTGCCTTACTGATGGAAACGCCCTTCACCTCTTTGGGAACCATCGGGCAAGACAATAGCGGCCTGGGACTCCCCGACGCCTTTTTGTCCAAAGGCCAGTACGATAACATTGAGAAAATGAAGCGGTACGATGGCCCGCTTTTTGTCATGCACGGCACCAAAGATTATAAAATTTCCTACGAGGCGGCGGTCCAGTTGTATGAAAATGCAACGGGGCCCAAAGACATGTGGACCATCGTGGGCGTGGGCCACATCATTTCACGCCCCAATCGCGAAAATGCTGTGGGAACCAAACGGTACCTGGGGCGTATCCAAGAGTTTTTGGAAGAAAAAGCGAGCTCTTGTCTTACCGAATAGAATGGAACATAAGGTTTCAACGTTTTTGAAAAGCGCAATGATCTAACTTGAGGTAAGCTCAAGCGGAGGACATCCCAAATGCTGAAGATCCAACAGGCGATTTTATTTTTGACCATGACATTGGTGCTCACCGGGGCCGAATGTGCCGACTTGGCCGCCACCGATACCGGCACTGCTGATGTGACTTTGGTTCGTGGCGAAGAAGAGCCTCTGCGACTCGTACACGATCCATTGCTCAGCCAGGTGGCCTTGAGCCCACCCGCTGAAGGCGTCATGGAGCTCACCTTCACCTATCAAGACCCATTGGTTTACGTCACCTTAGATGTGAACGGCAATGCCATCACCGAAGGCGATGAAATCGATATGGAGTCTGCCGAGCGCAACAATGCCGACGCCAACATTGAAGTGGAATACGACACCATCATGTATTCTTCTGCCACCGATGGAGCCGAAGGCTACCTCAAATATGAAATTCTTTACTTCGATGACACCAATGGCGAGGTTCGAGTAGCTTTTGACGTGTTGTTATCGCCCACCACAGACACCAGCGCCGAACCCATCAACATTTCGGGATACGTGGAAGGCGTGGCCGGAGATCCGGTTCAACTGGAATAAACGAAAATAAAAAACTAAGCGCTGAAGCTTGAGCCACAGCCACAGGTGCGTTTGGCATTGGGATTTTCAAATTTGAATCCCGCACCCTGTAATGTTTCAACGTAGTCGAGGGTGGTGCCATCTAAAAAGGTGGCCGAAAAGCCATCAATGATCACCTTCACATCTTCAAAACGCACCAAATAATCATCTTCAGATACGTCTTCAACAAAGTTCAAGGAATAAGACAATCCGGAGCAACCGCCACCTTTCACGCCCACGCGCAGTACGTCGCCTTCTTCGCCAGCCGTTTCAACCAAGGCGGCTTTGATCATCGACACCGCATTCTCGGTCACGTCCAAGGGAAACTCTTCATGAATGACCGTGGTGGCCTTTGCTGCCGCCTCTTCGGTCAAGCCTGACCCTGCTTCTTCTTGGGGAACGTATTCTGAAATCAAACCGTTGCTCATGCCATGCTCCTAAAACTTTTTAGTTGGGCTCGCCTGAAAAATCCCATTCTTCAAATCCCTCACCCATAGATTCTAACGAATACCCTTCTGTGAGCCATTTCGCCAGATCTAAACGCTTGCACCTTGGGGAGCAAAAAGGGGTCAATCCCATGTCCTCTTCAACACTTTTTCCGGCAATTCCGCAAATGGGGCATTTCGGGCGCTGATTTAAGGGGGTGACCAATTGAATCTCCAAGGCTATAAGGGGGACACACACACCGGATTTAAGTCGCTCAGACATATAAATCAAGGGTTTAAGAGGTTGTTTTGGATCGCCGCAGACAGAGCCACAGCTACAAAGATGTTCAAATTGCTTATTTGCTCGATGGGCTTAAAGGCGTGCAAAAGTTGCACGAGAAGGAACAGCTGTCGCGAGACGTGGTGCAAAAGGCCATTAAGATACTGAATTCCCTGGGAAAAGAGACAGAAAACCTCGCCCAATGGGCCAAACGCCAGTTTAAGGTCAAACGACTGGGTCGGCCGGCCCCCAAAATTGGCGAACAAAAACTCTATAAAGCCCAACAAATTAAGGATGGTGGGCTGTTTTTGCGCCTGCCGGTGGAGACCTTGGTAGACGCCAAGGGAATGGCCTTAGAAGTCCGTTTTGAGGCCGATCGCATCGAAGTACGTAAAAAATCGTAGATAGCATTAAATTTCGCACATTTTGGTGGGCAATAAGCTATATTTTGCCCGGCACCTTTACAGGAGAAAGCCCTATGGCGAAATTGATCCAAAAAACGCAAACACAACTGCTCCTCATTCTGCTGGGGTTGGCCCTGAGCGCTTGTCCCAATGGCGGCACAGAAGTGGAACCGGCCAAAGTCGATGAAGGCGGGCATCTCATTTTGCCCAACAACATTCCCGATGGCGGTATCAACTGGAATGAGATCAACAACGATGGTGATGGTGGGGTCGAAGATGCGTCGGATGGGTTCGACGGCGGCCTGTCCTCCGGTACGGTGTTTATTGAAAACCTTTCGCCCGCAACGGGTGCGCTCGCCGGTGGTTACCGAGTTCGCTTAAATGGATATGGATTCGCGCCTGATATGGCCATCCTTTTTGGGGGCGTGGCCGCAGACCAAGTTCTGTTCTTAAACACACGTGCCATTACGTGCCGCGTCCCCCCGGGCACTGCACCGGGACCGGTCACCGTTAAAGTAGAGCTGGAAGATGACTGGGCTGTGTTGCCCGGCGGCTTCACCTATTTCTCCCCTGTGAATATTGAATCAATTGCACCAGCCAGCGGCAGTACCCAAGGGGGCACCACCGTCACCCTCACCGGCGAAGGTTTCCACGAAGAAATGATGGTGCTGGTGGGCGACCGACAAGCCGCCAACTTGGTGATCAATGACAACACCGAAGCCACCATTGTGACCCCACCTGGTCCGCAAGGCCGTGTAGACGTCACCGCCCTCGATTCGTTTGGAGAGTCCACCTTGGGTTTGGGCTTTACCTATGTGAATGACCTATCGGTGACCGAATTGAACCCCTCTTGGAACAACGTGGGTGATACCAGTCTCATCACCTTAACGGGCACCGGCTTCACACAAAGCCTCACTGCCAGTCTTGACGATGTGGCTTTAACCCTCACCACTTTTATTGATGATGAGCACGTGGTCCTCTCTTACACTTCCGATGCGGCAGGCACCAAAGACCTGTCCATCGACAATGGTTTTGATTCGCAAACCGTAGAAAATGCCTTTGTGGTTTTTGACGAAGCGACTGACACCGACCTGGCGCTCAGTACCGTTTTCCCGAACAGTGGCAGCCTTGAAGGGGGCACCTCGGTCACCCTCACCGGCAACCAGCTCGACAACGTCACCACGGTGACCTTCGGCAGCTCTACCCTCACGGGCGGCAATCTTGAAATCATCGACAGCCATCAAATCCGTATTACCGTCCCTGCCGCTTCTGCAGCAGGTTCAGTCGATGTCACGGTGGCTTCAGATACGAGCAGCGCCGTGCTTAGCAATGCATACACTTATTTGGCTGGCCCAAAAATTATCAGTCTGTCCCCCAGTTATGGACCACAAGAGGGCGGTACCGAAGTGACCGTGAATGGCGAGAACTTCACTGACACCATGGCGGTGGCCTTGGGTGGTGCGCCCATCGCAGACTTCACCCTGAACTCGGCCAGCAGCGTGACCTTCACCACACCGCCCGGCGCCCCCGGCTACGTGGACCTCGAGGTGAGTGAAAACGGTCTCCCCCATTTGTACCCGGGCGCCTTCTATTACGAGAGTGAGCTGTCCGTAACGAGCATTCAACCCGTGCGGGGTGGCATGAGCGGTAACACCCACGTGAGCATTTACGGGCAAGGTTTCCAAGGGCTGTCCTCTTTTGAGGTGAAGTTTGGCGGGTACATCGCCACTGAGGTGGAGGTGATTTCCGATAACCTCATCTATGCCAGAACACCCATGCACGAACCTGGTGTGGTGGACGTCGAAATCCTCGGCCCACAAGAGCAAACGGTCACCCTCGAAGACTCCTTCACTTATTTCGACCCCACCTTCATGGTGGGTGGTACCCGTGGCGGCCCTGTGGACGGGGCGGTTTACGTAACAGCACTCGACGCCATGTTCGGTTATCCCATCGAAGGCCTCACGGCCTGGTTGGGCACCACCGGCGGCAACCAATACGTGGCGACCACCAATGCCCTGGGACAAGCCACACTTTCTGGGCCTGACATTCAAGGGCCCCAAACCGTTACCGTCGGGGGAGAGTGCTGGGAAAATGCCACCGTGGTGGACGTGAACGCTTCAGAGGTCACGGTTTACCTCCAGTACATCTGTAGCTCGCCGCCCAGCAGCGGTGGCGGTGGCGGTGGGATTCCGCCCGCAACCATTTCAGGACACGTCACGGGTTTTGCCAAAGAGTTCTTTGATCCGGCCGCTCTCGGCACCAACGAAATCGCCCTGGCCGTGGTCATCACCACCGCCGCCGATGAATTCTCAGGCACCCCCGATCCCGGAACCGCCAATGTGGTCTTCGAAGATGGCGGTCTTTACTTCATCGCTTCCAGCCGGGTCGGTCGTTTGGCCGTGGTCGCCTTAGCCGGGGTTTACAATCTCGAAACCAATGATTTCGATCTCAAACAGATGGGGGTTAGACGAAACGTACATCCCGAGTTTGGCGTTGACCTCGTTGATCAAGACATTGAGTTAACCATCCCGCTAAATCAAACCATTGACTTTTCATTGCCCGATGCCCCCTTGGGACCCACTGCAGGCGGCTGCACGATCACGCGGGTGATTCCTTTCCTCCGTTTTGGCGGTGAAGGCGCGTTCTCATACGCCTCTGGGGTATCCACCACCCAAAACCTCACCATCGACAAAATGCCAGATGTGCCTGGTGAAATGTTATCCTTTGTAGCCGGCACTTACACCACAGATAAAGATGGTCTTCTCACCGAAGAAGGTACGGCCATCACCACCGAAGGCAGCACCATCGTGAGCGGAGTGGGCACCGATTGGGACATGACCGACTTTTTTGGTTTCCCATTGGTCGTGGGCAGAATCATTGTCATCGAAAAGCCGGGCGGAGGAGGTTTCGCAGGCACCATCGTAGAAGCGATCAGCGCAACCTCTGTACGACTCAGCGCACCGGTGGACTTCTCTGGTTCCAACCTCAAATACCATATCGGCAGCCCCGATATGCCCAAGTCTGAAATTGTCCAAGATGGCAACGGCAGCTTACTGGGCGGAGTCACCATACAACCTGTCATGGGCTTTCCCGAGCCCATCTCGCCCTCTCCGCAGGGCGTCATGCATGACCGCATGCTTCGCTGGAAAGCGCCACCGGGACAACAACCGACGTTCCACCGCATGTACATTTACGGCTTCAACCAAGGACTGTGGAGTTTTTACGTGGAAGGATCGCGCACCAAAGTACCGCTTCCATTCATTCCTGACACCGTTAACCTCATTGAATACGGCGAAGGAAGCGGCCCGCCGCACGACGTGTTTTTGGGCGGTTATATTTGGCAACATATTGCCATCTACTCTCCCGAAGTTGAGTTCTCTAACTTCTCCTACCTCGACATTGGTTCAGCCGGTCGTCGTTCATGGAGCACCCAGAAAACCAACTTTGTGGTGAGTTCGGAAAACCCAGACACCCCTTAAAACAGGTGCGTCACAAACAACCTCATTTTGTTTGGAGCTAAACACAATCGGCTTACGGAAGAGGTGTGCCTAGACAAAGCGGTGAAGGGAAACACCCTGATCACTCTAAGGACATCTTTGAAACCACATGGGTGACCCCGTAACCCACCAAATAAACAACCAACATGATGGTAAATGGAAACGCCACACCGGTACTGGGCTTACAGCGCACCCCCAGTAGAGATACCAGCAACGCGAGCAACACAATTAATATCGGCCAGACATACCGGGCCCGCAATGCGGCAGAATACTCCGCCAAAGAATAGCCATAAGACGCCGCCGATTTGAGAAGATAGCGCAGCTCATCGGTGAAAAAACCATCGGGATGACCGGTCAAACGCATGAGTACCGATAAGCTTTCGGGAATTTGGCGACGAAAATCCTGGGGAACTGATTGAGGATTTTCGTTGTTGGGCAAAGCGGTGAGAGGACAAGCATCAAAATCGACGTCCACGCGTTCCTTGGACAACAAACCCTTGAGTGCTTGTTGGCATTCAGGAAACACACTGTTGTCTTGGGGGTGGTTTTTAAGATCCAACACCCGGGCCCGGGGCATCACCAAAGACACCTGCTCCGGCGCCTGCGGGGCAGGTTGAATTTGAGCCAAGGATGCCATGGCGATCAAAGTGGGTGATTGGTTTTGCGGCTTTTCCACCCAAACTACGTTTTCAAGGGTTTGGTCGGGACCCACCCGCTCCACAAACACGAATGCATCTTTGGTTTTAACCCAATGTCGACGCACGGAGAAAAGCTGACTCACCGGATCTAAAATGCCCAGTTTGGACGCCAACGCATCACTGTCATGCCGGGTGGCCGGAACCGCATTGTGGAGCAAAAACCATTGACCAGCTCCAAACAAAAGACCGAGCACCAAGGCGGGCCCCCATGCCACCTGCCACGGTGAAAGGCCTTGTGCCTCCAGGGCCACCAGCTCATGGCGTTTGCCCAATTGGTGAAACCCCAAAGCCATGCCCAGCAAAAAACCTGGCACCAAGGACACCGATAAATAAGAGGGCAGTTTCAAATAAACAAAATAGAAGGCATCTGCCTCTTCACCAGCATAGAGGCTTTTGACCCCTTCCATCCAAGTGATCAAAGCAGCCAATAAGGTTAGGGTTGCCACCACGAAAATGGCACGCGAAGCAAGATAATAACAAAGATAAAGCCGGTGGCGCCGCATGGCCTCCTCATTCATCAACGACAGAGGGTTTTTGTAACAAAAGTCTGTTCTTTTTGTTAAACCAAGTTCAAGGCTATAGGGATTTGAGCATGAAAGCCACTCTTTATCTCATTCGTACAATTTTCGCGCCCTGTGCGCTGATCTTTGGGCCCCTGTGCGTTTTGACCTGGCTGAACCAACTTGCACGATTGGGTGACCTCGTGACGGGCACGCTGGGCGATATTCCAATGATGGTCGACATGGGACTGTCTTTAATGCCCACCGTCTTTCTTCATGCCACCACCGCAGCCGTTTTTTTCGGAATGATGCTGGGTTACGAACAATTGAACCGGCATTCTGAGCTGGTGGCCTTTCGTGCCCTGGGTTTTGGACTCTACCGCTTAATGAAACCCGTGATCGCATTGGCCCTGGTCACGGCCATCTCCTTGAGTTTGTTGCATCTGTACCTGGTCCCCTGGAGCGTGAGTCATCTCCAAAAACTCATGTTAGAATCGGCCACCCGCACCTTATCATCCCACCTTGAAACAGATGCCTTTCGCCCGCTCAGTGAAAACACCGTGGTCTTTCATCAGAACAAAGAAAAACAAAGTGAAACCGAAGAGCTGTGGCAAAATGCTTTTATTTCTTTTCGGTCCGGCGCACAAAACGAAGGGCATCTGATGTTATTTGCGCCAGAAATGGGGACCGCTGCCGATGCGAAAAGCAAATCCTTGTACCTCAGGGCCGAGAAAGGGTCGGTGTTCTCACTACAAGACAGCAGCATGACCGTTATCGATTTCAAGCGGGCCCAATTGGCCCTGTCCATCAAAGATTTTCTCAAAAACCAAACCCGATCGGTGACCAAGTATCACAGCTACAGCCCCAAGGCCTTATTTGCCGCCCAAAAGAAAGCCAAGGGGCACCAAAAGAGGTGGCTGAGGTTTTTCTTGGCCGAAAAATTATCGAACCACCTTCAATTGTTGCCCCTGTTGCTTTTGGCAGCGCTGCTTTCTTTCGCGCCCAAACGCAATTTGCGCGGTCGCAATTGGGTGATGGCGTTGTTGGTCTTTGTGGTGAACTATGCCTTGTACCAGTTGTTCCGCGGTTTGTATCTGAGCAATCATATCCCATTGTGGCTCGGGGCCCTGGGGCCATTCATGGTGCTGTCAGCCTTCACCTTGTGGCTGTGGCGCAAAACATTGCGTGCTTGCGTCTAGAAATTTGTTCAAATATTGGGAGATCCATTCCAACTCTGCTATGAGAGGCCGGAGCACGGAGAAGCGCAATGTTGTCGGCGTCCACAATTATGTTTTTCTTTTTAATGGTGATCGGCCTGTACGTCTTTTGGCGGCTGCTCAAGGCCATGACCCTTATTTTCAGCATTGCGTTGGTGTGCGGGGGGATCGTCTTTTTGTGGGCACACAGCGATGAGCCCCCACCCGTACCGAGCCATGAGGCCAGCGCCCCTGCCGCAAATGCCGAAGATGTTTTACTGGAGCAAGGGACCCGACTGCTCGCCAAACCCGTAAAAGAAGCGGCCCAAAAAATAGTGGATGCCACCCAAGACGAAGAAGCCTTGGTCCAGCAGGTCCGTGAATCCGGTGTCGGTTTTAAAAACATTGTCGAAATGGCAAGGGCTTTCGCACAGGGCACCCCCCTCCCTGAAAAGAGCCTTGCCGAAACCACCGCGACCCCCTAAAACAATCCGAGCCTTCTTTTCGAACCGGTGAGCACCTCATAGGGCCCGCCGGTTTTTCCAGGAACGCAACAGGACGCGGCATGAAACGTTTGAAATCCCCCATTCGAAGCCCCCGAAGGCGCTTGCGCAATTGGGTGCAACGGCGAACCCATCGGGCTTTAGAACGTGTTAAACATCAAATGCTGTTGGGCCCTGATATCACGCGGTGGCTCAACCGGTTGCTCAAAGCCAATGAACTCACACCGGAGCAACGGACGCGATTGGCCCACTCGGGCGCTTGGATCACCGCCCCCATCACCACCGCCCAGAATATTTTGGCCGGTCTTCCCCCGCCCAACAAAATTGGTACAGAAAAAGGCCTGCAAGTTTTTGCGGAAACCCTCTGCGAAATCGATCCGGCGATTTTACATCGATATTGGCCCGGGCGTCCTAAAGACCTCGAGCGCATTCGAACCTTGTTGGCCCGGTTGGCCGGCCGACCCATCGTAAAAGTGCTGGCCATGAGCAATGACTAACGCCCTCTTCAGGGTGGGGCCACGCAGCTTTTCATCTGATCACTTTCCACGTATGAAACAAATATGTGGATTGTTCTCACCGTAACTGGATTTTTCGCAGCCACTTTGTCCGCCACCATCGGCATGGCTGGGGGTACGTTTCTATTGGCGGCGATGCTCGTGGCCGGGTTGACCCCCTTTGCGGCCATTCCTTTACACGCAGCCGTCCAATTGTTTTCCAATGGCACCCGTGGAGTGGTCTTCCGAGAGCATCTGCGCTGGAAACCCCTGCTGATTTTCCTCATCTTCATGGTTCCCGGGCCCTTTATTGGCCTGTCTCTGTTTAATGACCTGCCCACCGCAACGGTCACCATTCTTTTGTCCGTGTTTATCTTTTACGCCACCTGGGCACCGAAATGGGGGTTGGACCGACTGCCCGAAAATGTGGCATTTGGTATTGCGGGTGTTTTGTGCGGTTTACTGGGCGTGGTGATCGGCGCCGTGGGTCCGGTGCTGGCCCCTTTTTTCCTGAGGGGCTCATTCACCAAAGAAGAGCTCATCGGCACCAAAGCCCTCTGCCAATGTGGAACGCATCTGGTTAAAATCATTGCATTTGCTAGTTTTCCCACCGCCGCTTTACAACAATGGGAACTGCTTCCCCCTTTGGCCATTGCAGTCATTCTAGGCACATTTTTGGGCAAAAAGTTGCTCAGCCGCCTGTCCGAGGGCCGCTTCACATTCATTTACAAAATGGTGCTCACGTTATTGGCCATAAAATTGCTACACACAGGACTCACTGGAGGTTGAAGAAAAGGCCCATGAACGATAGAGATGAGAGCCAGAGGTAAAGCAGATGGAAGCGCTCAGCGTTTTGGTTATTGAAGATTCCCCCTCTTTCTCCAGGCTTCTCACGCGAGGGCTGGAGCGCGAAGGGTATCAAGTGGACGTGGCACCCGATATTGCCAGTGCCCAACTTTATCTCTCCGAGAACATCTACACGATCATGCTGGTGGACAAAGGGCTCCCCGACGGGGATGGCATCGAATTTATATACGTGCTGCGACAAAAAGAAGTCATCACACCGGTCATTGCCCTCGCCGAACCCGATTTTTCAGAAGAACAAAGCCCTGAGTTGGATGACAGCATTCAAGCTTTCATCCCCAAACCATTTGCCTTTGATGATCTGCTGTCCAGCATGGAAACTTTGGTTCGTGATTTCTTGGCCCAACAGGACAAAGAAAAAAACAAACAACAAACGGTCCCAAAATTCACCAGCAGCCCCACCATCCCGCTCACGGAGCCAAAATCCAAGCCCACATTAGAAGTGGTCAATGTCACCGCCACCTCCAGAGGCGATTTGGATTTGCCCTCTAATCTTTTTCGAGCCATTTCACCTGAAGAGGGTTTGGCCAAGTTAAGCGTAAACGCTAAGGCACAAAAAGCAGCTGCGGCAACCGCCCCGGTACAAGCCGAAGTGCCCAAGCCTAAAACATCCGTTCTACCACTCCCGGCCCATCAAGAGATCATCGATGTCTTTGGCATGTTACTGGACCGACCTCTCACCTTTACAGTGGGTGGTCCCATCGCCCCCTCAAAAGCAAACCCACTCTTGGTGGCGTCTTTTGCATCGGTCGATGACAAAGAGGTTTACGCCTTATGCTTCATCGATATTTCGTTGGCCAACTCAGCCGCCGGTGCGCTGGCAATGCTGCCCGGTGAAGAGGTTAAAAACAACATCACCCAGGGCGAAGTACCCGAGGAACTTTATGTTTATCTCAAAGAAGTCTTCCGAGTCCTGGGAACCCTGTTCAACAAACCCGACGTGCCTCAAGTCAAGCTGCATCACCTCTACCGCGCCACCGGTTTGTTGCCTCATGAAGATGCCGTAATCATTGAAGAGCAAATTCACCGTACAGATCTCACCCTCTCAATCGATGGGTACCCCGACGGTAAGCTCTCCCTTTTGCTCGTATAAACCAAAAACCAGTTTTTTCGACAAAAGCGGATAAAATGCTAATCTGAGGGATGATGTCCGATTTAAAACCATTGATGCATTTGCCGGTGTGGGGATGGCTCGTCCTTTTCTTGGTGGGCTGCGCCACCACTCCAACCGCTCAACCCGAGCAACCCAATGCCGCTGCTGAGCCCTCCGAAGAAGAATTCAACCCTTTTGATGGCCCCAAAACCTGGGACAGCTTAATCGACCACTACGAATTTGATTGTCCAGTCACCAACTTGGTGCTGGACACACCACACCCCATCCAACTGGCCGGCAAAGCATTCACCATTTATGGCAGTGAAATGCGAGTGGCGCCAGGAAGCTGGGGCAAAACCCTGCGCCTGGGTGTGCTCGCCGGCATTGAAGATCCTTCCGGCCGAACCATCGCCAACCTCAGGTACGCAGCCAAACGGTTTCAAAAAGCAAAAGTAGACTTCGTGTTGGTCAATGGTGATATCGGTGGGAACCGCGATGACATTCATGAGATTTTAAAAAGCTTGGTGGCCCTGTTTCCGTTCCCCATCTTGTTTCACTCTGGCAATACCGAACCCACATCGGTACTCAACCGTCTGTTCTCCATGATGCAAAAGGAACATCCGCGGCTCATCAATCTCAACTGGGTCCGCCACGTGAACCTCGGCAACATTCATTTGCTCTCTTTGCCGGGCCATCACGAAAGGGCCACGCTGTATGCCGGAGGCTGCCACTACCAAGAAAAAGACTTAGAAGCGGTCAGCTTATTGGCCCAGCAAATCGCGGCCGAGGGGCAAGTGGCCATTTTATCCGCGCACAGCGTCCCCAAAAGCAAGGGGCGTAAAGCCATCGATTATACCTTTGATATGGGAAATAACGGTGACCCCCAAATCACCAACCTCATTGCGGAAAGCCCCATCCCTTTCGGTATTTTTTCCCATGTGGTGGAGGCCGGGGGGCGTGCCTCAAGTGACCTCTACAGTGGCGAACAAATCAAAAAGAAAGAACAACAAAATGCGCGTCAGCTCTATGTCAACGTGGGGGCTGCCACCAGCACGCCCATTCTGCTACATTCCCGATCTTCGAGTCGTGGGATGGCAGCCATCTTTACCGTGGAAGGGCGTGAAGCGTCGGTGGATTTCCTCAAATTGCGCCCCATCTGGAAACACGGCAAACGCCCGCGCAAGCTCAAAAAGAAGAAGAAAAAGAAACGTAGAAAATCCAAAGGCTCCTGGAAAGGCCTTGATTAATGCGACATCTGTTTTTGCTCATCTTGGCCGCCTTGATGGGCTGCGAAGCATGTGACGGTGACGTTGGGAATGATTTGTCAAACCTCAAACCCGGACGTCTAAGGGTGGCAGAAGCAGTACTTGTTTTTGGCCCAACCCCATTACAAATGTCCCAAAAGCAAGAAATCCAATTATACAACAGTGGGCAATTGCCATTGGTATTTGAAAGCATGGCTTTTGAACCCGAAGGTGTCGTCTTCCTCATCCCCAATCAACCGGATCGCTTGGACGTCAAAGAAAGCCTGTTTATGGAAGTGGTGTTCACCCCCGGAGAAGCCACAGCGTACGCCGCGCAACTCATCTTCACTTTCGATGGCGATAACAGTCCTTTTCAATTGAGTGTCTCAGGTGAGGGCATGGCCAACCCGCTGTGCGCGCCGTGCGATGAAACGCCAGCGTCTTTTTGCATGAACGATCAAGTGATGGCCTTCTATGAAAAAACGTCCGAAACCTGTGACAACGGTCTCTGTCTGTACACCGTACAAGACGTCTCTTGTAATTGGGGTTGTGCCCCAGAGGCGGGGCGATGCGTGGTGTTGGATGCAGGGCCTGGTAACAACGGGAGCGGCAACGGCAATAACAACAATACCAATCCTCCACCCAGCCCCACCGATGCTGGTGTGATCGACGCTGGAACCCATGGCAACGGCAACAACAACCCACCGCTATCCGGTGCGATCGATAGCGGTCCTGCCAACCTGCCTGACGATGCGGGTGTCTCACCCACCTACGAAGTGGCCCACAGCAACCCCACTCAATGCTTTAATTGTACCGACTGGAACAACCCCACGACATGTGGTGCAGCCGCTCCGGGCTGCCCCGCCCCAAACAGCACGGGCCACGGGCAAGAATACCACCATAACCAACTGTCGCCACTTCAATTCACGGTCGTGGGCAGCGAGCTCCTTCAAGATGAACGTACAGGTCTTGTTTGGCGTCGTTGTCTGAATGGAGGCGCTGGTACGCCATGTGATGCAAACACCCTGCTGCAAAATTTTTCTCAGGCACAAACCACTTGTAACGAACTGCAAACTGACAACGGAGAAACCATGCGCATGCCCTCTTTGGGCGAGTTGCTTACCATCACAGATTACGAAAGTACCCTGGGGATTTTTCAAAATGATTTTTTTGATCTGCCGAACGCTTCTTTTTGGACGGCGACCGCCACCGAACCAGACAACCCCCTCACCAATTACTGGGTGGTCAATGACATTGCTCAATCTTTGACCTCACAAAATATTCAAAGCCAGGCGCACGTACTTTGTGTGGCGGGTCAACCTTGGGGCTCAAACGGTTTCATCGAAAATGGTAACAGCATCACAGACACTCGCACTGGTTTAGAATGGCAAACCTGTCCATACGGCCAAAGCCCAGGAGCCAGCGCTGGGTGCACGGGCACCATTATGCTCCTGCCCTTTCATGAAGCCTTGGCCACCTGTGAGAACCTGAACCTTGACCAGCACACCAACTGGCGCCTGCCCACCATCCGAGAACTCAGCACCTTGAGGCTGTGGCCCGACGAAAATCTGACCCATGCTTTTGGAGAAGCGGCTCAAGGCCTGCTGGGACGCCTGTTTTCCGCTTCGGTCACCACCGATCGGTCAGCCGTCTGGGTATTCTCCCCCACTGAGCCATATTGGCAAAAAGGGGGCCAAACCCATACATTTCGCTGTGTCCGGGCGCCATAATTCTTGTGTATGGGCGGTTCTGGTTATATGAAAGCCATGTGGAGAGGTGCATGAAACTGTTTTCTTTTAGAGTTTTACTCGTTTTCGGATTGTTCGCTTGGTTGGGACCGGCCCAATTGTCGCTGGCCGCTGAAACCAAAAACCTCAAAGCAGCGCAGGCCGACGAACAAAGGGCCTTCGATTTCATTGAAGCCGAGGACTGGTGCAATGCCACCAATTCTTTCTTGGACGCCTACGAAAAAGCGCCCATCATCGATTATCTTTTTAACGCGGCCAAAGCGGCGCGACTGGCGGGCGATCGTCGACAAGCGATGCAGCTCAACATCGAATTGCTCGGGCAATTTCCTGGGTCGCCACTCACTGCCGAAGTGAATAAAAACAACAAAGAGCTTTCCGATGAAATGACGCAAAACGGGCCGGGGCTCACCTGTCCCAGAAAGAAAACTGAAAACTCTCCGGCATCAGCGACCACCGATGCCCCCCCCGCTCCAAAACCTGAACCACCTCAACCTGCGGCCCAAACGGTGCCGAATGCCCCCCCCGCCGACCTGCCGCCTGCACCGGCCGAAGCCACAGATGGCCCAGATGGCCTCACCATTGGTGTTCTGACCGCTGGATCGGTGCTCACCATTGCCGGGATTTGGGGGGTTTATTGGGGTGCAGCCAGTTATATGCGAGGAATCGAGATTTTCGAAGATTCCGAGGCAAACCCGGACGATATCAACTTGGCAGCAGAATACGAAAATCATCAGGTCAACTACGAAAACAGAGATCGTCCCATCCTCATTTTGGGATCTGGTGCATTGGCGGGGGGCATGATGGCCCTGGGCCTTGGAACTTGGTGGTTTTTAAGCACTCCCCAGGAATAAAGCCCCCCAAAGTTGCCAAAATTGTAGCCCCTAGAGGCCAATAACGATAAACTGGCGTTGGAAAACACCTCTGAGGCACTGTTTTGGAATTCGATCTTCCTAGAGATATTGAAGGCGGCTACCGGCTCCTACGCAAAATTGGCGAAGGCGGCATGGGCGTGGTGTACGAAGGCATTCATTTGGTGCTCGAACGTCCGGTGGCCATCAAGATGATGCTGCCCAATCAAGAAAACTCTGAAGAGGCCCAAACCGTTGCCAAACGCTTTTTGCGTGAGGCCAAAACCATCGCCAAAATCCAAAGTGATCATGTGGTGGACATCACCCATTTTGGCCAAACCAAATTGGGCGAACTCTTTTTGGTGATGGAGTTCATCAAGGGCTGCTCTTTGGCCCAATACTTGCGCCACTGCAAAAAACTTTCCCCTGAGGTGACATGTCATATCGGGGCGCAAGTGGCCTCCGGACTCATGAGCGCCCACAGCGAAGGTGTGATTCACCGCGACCTCAAAGCTGCCAATGTCATGCTCACCCAAAAAGGCAACGATAAACTCTTTGCTAAAGTGCTCGATTTTGGCGTGGCAAAA
>MDTD01129702.1_pt1 | contig 21162 bp, 18 predicted proteins | sample 811221 | NCBI WGS metagenome assembly MDTD01 (sample SAMN05326646, study PRJNA326480) | marine metagenome | isolation source: seawater | place: Pacific Ocean: South West | collected 2011
AAAAAAATTATTTATTACTTCTTTTGTCATCATTGATTGCATTTATATTTTATTTTGTCTTAATAGAAATAAGCAAGAATTATTTTGAATTTTTTGAGTTTGACTTTAATTATAAACAAATGCTTAGAATGTTTTATGATAAATCAGCAATTTCAGGAAGTTTATTGCCTCTATTAATATCTTTATCTCCTTATATTTTTTGGAATCAAGAAATTAATAATAATTACAACAATCAAAGAATAGAATTTTTAATTCCATTGACTTTAGTATTATTTGGATTTCTTGGGGGTGTTGAAAATACAGCCAGATATGTTACTCATAGTTTCCCAATATGGCTTCCAATATTAACATCTAGAATTAATCAATTATTGAAATTTAACTAAAAAATGAAAATAGCAATTTTAGGAGGTGGTATCGCAGGAGTATCTCTTGCAAAATTTCTACAAAAAAGAAAAGAAATAAATGAAATAATTATAATTGAAAAAGATAGTTATCTTGGTGGATTATTGAGATCTTTTAAGATAAAAAAAATTTTTTATGATGTTGGTCCACATATAATCTTTTCTAAAAACAAAAATATCTTAAGTTTAATTTTAAAAACTTTAGGAAAAAATAAAAATAAAATAAGAAGATCAAATAAAATTATTTATGATAAAAATACTTTGATTAAGTATCCATTTGAAAATGAACTATATAAGTTACCAAAAAAAGATCTTAAATTTGCTTTAAATAAATTTTTAAAAAATAAATTTGCTAAGATTTCTGTAAGGACCATGAAAGATTTTTTTCTTAAAAATTTTGGAGAAGGTATTTTTAAATTATATCTAGGTCCATATAATAATAAAATTTGGAAAATGAATACTTCTAAACTCGATACCCAAATGGTTGATAGAATTCCGCGACCCCCAGACGATGATATAATTAAAAGCGCTAAAGGTGTAAATACTGAAGGTTATAAACACCAATTATACTTTCACTATCCAAAAAAAGGTGGGATTCAAAGTTTATTTGATGCGTTTTCTAAAAAATTAACTAAGAAAGTAAAAATATTTACTTCAGCAAAATTAAGTAAAATTAATATAATAAATAAAAAATATTCTTTAAAAACAAGTAAAGGTAATTTCATATGTGATAAAGTTTATTCGACAATTCCATTAAATGAATTTTACAAGTTTTATAAAAAGTCAGACATAATTACGAAAACATCTAAAAAATTACAATATAATTCTATTATAATTGCCATGATAAATATAAAAGGAAATATTGGTGGAGATAATTTTGCTTTAATGGTTCCAAATAAAGAAATAATTTTTCATAGAATTTCAAAATTAGATTTTTTAGGAAAAAATTATTCTATAAATAATTCTACAACTTTTCAGATTGAAATTACTTATAAAAATAAAAGTAAAATAAGCAGAATGACTAATGAAGATATTTATAAAAATATATATTCTGGATTGAAAAAATTAAATTTCATAAAAAAAAAACAAGACATAAATTTTCAGAGTATTAAAAAATTTAAATATGCTTATGTAATTTACAATCTAAATCATAGGAAAAATGTTGATAAACTACTTAATTACTATGGGAAACATGGATTTGAATTTCTTGGAAGGTGGGGAAGTTGGGAATACTTAAATTCAGATCAAGTAATATTGCAAGCTTATGAGAAATCAAAAAAATTTGATTATGAAAAAAAATAAAAAAATAATTCTTATAACTGGAGTAGCTGGCATGATTGGATCAGAACTTTTAAAAAAAATGATTGTTAAAAATTGTTTAATTATAGGAATAGATAACTTTACACTAGGAAAAAAACAAAACATTAGAGATTATTTAAGGTCAAAAAATTTTAAATTTTTTAATATTGATCTAAGTAAAAAAATAGAAAACAAAAATATACTAAAATTATTGCAAAAGAAATCTTTAGATGAAGTTTGGCATCTAGCTGCAAATTCAGATATTCAGAAAGGAATTTTGAATCCAAATGTTGATTATAGAGATACATTTATGTCAACATATAATTTATTAAATTTTATAAAAACAAAATTAAGTAAAAAAACAAAATTTATTTTTACATCATCCTCAGCAGTATTTGGTGATATAAAAAATAACATTAATGAAAAGTTTCCTGCATTGTATTCTTGTAGTAACTACGGCTCAATGAAGCTCGCATCAGAGGCAATAATTTCGTCTTTCTCTTATTTAAATAATATAAAGAGTTATATTTTTAGACTTCCTAATGTTGTAGGCAAAAATCTTACACATGGAGTCATTTTTGATATATCGAATAAAATGAATAAAAAAAAAGATAAATTTTTACAAGTTCTTGGTAATGGAGAACAATGTAAGCCATATTCCCATGCATCAGAAATAATTAAATGTATTTTTTTTACTATAAATAAAAAGCATGAAAAGTTTATAAATTATTATAATATTGGCCAAAATGATAAAGGTGTTAAGGTAAAGACAATTGTTAATTTGCTAAAAAATAAATTTAAATACAAAAAAAAAATTAGATATCAAAATTTAAAACAAGGATGGAAAGGCGATGTACCAAAATATAATTATTCAACAAGAAAAATAAATAAACTTGGATTTAAGTTTTCCTTAACTTCTTTGGATGCTATAAAGAAATCAATAGAAGAATTAAGAATATAATTTTATATTTAATCGTATTTTAATTAGATTTAGAATTGCAGCTAATACAACAAAAAATATTTTTTTTGTAGGAATTCCCCTAGAATTTCTTGTTTTTTTTTCTTTATAAATAATTGGATATTGATTAATTCGGTACTCATTTTTAATGAAATACAAAAATATTTGGGAAGTAATTAAATTTTTTTCAAATTTATTAGATTTTAAAACTTTTAATAATTTTTTTCTATTAAAAATTTTAAAACCGCAGTCATAATCTCTGTAATTAATTTGAAATATTATGTTAATAGTGAATGAGTAAAATGATGTTAATATTTGCCTAAAAATTTTATCTTTCCTTTTTATCCTGTAACCTGAAACTAAATCCGATTTATTATCTTTGTAATATTTATAAAATTTTAAAAATTTTGAATATTCATATTTATTACCTGTATCAGAAAAAAAAATAGTTTCACCTTTACATAGTTTTACACCTTTAAGAAAAGCATTATAATAACCTAATCTTTTTTTTTTATTAAAAAGTATTATTTTATACCTTTTTGATATTTTTTCTAATAATTCGTAAGTACCATCAGTGCTTCCATCTTGAACTACCACTAATTTAAAATTTAATTTTTTTTTTAATTTTAATATTTTATAAATTTCATCCTGGATAGTTTTAACTTCATTATTTGCTAAAATTAAAAAATATATATTTTCCATAACAAATTTTAATTAATCAAATTTTATTTTTTTCTAAAAAATCTTTATTTAATTCAATATTATTTTCATCATTTACTTTAAGCCAACTCTTTAACTTTCTTTTTTTTTTATTTACAAAAAAACAAAATAAATTTTGCTCTTTAAAAAAAAGAAAAAAATAAATTTTTGCTAAAAACTCCAATATAAATAATATTGGTTTTCCTAAAAAAAGTTTTCTAACTTTTTTATAACCATCAAAATCAGAGTCATAAAAAAAATCTATTTTATGAGAATATTGAGGCTCATAAGATGAAAACAATTTTCTTATTTCTCTCTCAGTCCATCTGTAAACAAAGTTTGGTACAATTGAATTATCAACACCTCCTTTATCGTATGTTTTATTATTGTCTAAAACTGCCGATATTTCATAATCTTGAGACAAATTAAAAAAATTAGTTATTTTAATTAAGCTACTATCATTTCCCTCAATAACTAAAATACCATTTTTTGAGACTCTATACATTTCTAAAATAGCATTATGTGGTTTAGAAGTATGATGAATACAAGCATTAGCAACAACAAAATCAAAACTTTTATCTGCAAGACTTAATTGCCTAAGATCTTGATATATATGTTCAAATGGTTGATATATGTTTTTTTTACTTAAATTTGCAATTGTTACGTTTTTAAAATAATTTTCTTTAAATATATCCGCATCATAATTGGTAGCTCCAACAATTAGAACTTTAGAATTTTTATCTAAAATATTTTTGTTAATCATTTTTTCATAGAAAATTTTTCTTTTATTAGGCATAAATTTTTAATAATTTTATTTAAGTTAAGTTTATTATACTTTAAAAAAAGTTGTTTGAAATTTTAAAAATTTCTAAAATAAAGTATTTGTTATTTAATTTATAAGGTCTTATTATTTACTACCCTATTATGATAAACTTAAACTCAAATATAAAATTTAAAAATAGCTATTTTATTAAATTTTTTTGCTTAATTATTTTTTTGATATTTTTAAAAACTTTTATTGAGTATGAAGGTAATAAAGTAATTTACATTCTTTTTACTTTAGCATTTAATTTTACCTTATTTAAGATTATTTTAAAAAAAGTATATTTTTTTGAATTATTTTTAGGCTTATTGTTATGGCTTGGTTTTTGGCTTAAATTTAGTATTTTTGAGAGTAATATTTATACTTCAAAAGACATTTTTGATGGAGGTTTCTTTTGTGGTGTAAAGCTAGATAATATTGATGAAATTTTAATTTTATCTTCTTTAGGTTGTTTTGGGTTTTTACTCTCAGTTTTTTGCTTTAACTTTTTTTCTGGTGATTTTAATGAAAGAAAAATCATATTTAACGAAAAGAAAAAAAAATTTCTTTTTACTTTACTTGTTCTATTTATCATTTTTTATATTTTTTTAATTTTTGGTAATGTTGTTTTTGAAATTTATCAGAAAGGACTTTTTACAACTTCTGAAATAGATTTTTTATTTAGAATTTTATATCCTTTTTTATATAATATTGGTTTTGGTTCTGCAGTTTGTTTTTTTGTATATTATTTTCACACTTATAATTATAAATATTTTTATTTTATTGTTGCATTAATAATTATAGAAGGTTTTTTTACTAATGTAAGTATGTTGAGTAGAAATATGATTTTGTATTCATCATCAATATTTTTAGGATATGTAGTATTAATCAAACAGACAAAAAAAATTGAAATTTCTAATTTAAAATTATTAGCTTCATTTGGTGTTTTATTATTATTTTTTATTTTATCAATTTTCACAACTAATTTTCAGAGAGAAATAAAGTTTAAAAATATAGAAATAGATTTAAATACAGAAACAAAGTTAAAAAATATAGAAGTAGATTTAGAAACGTTTTTAAAATGTGAAGAAAATAAAAATATATCAATTTTTAAAAGGAATAATTTTCTTGAATTGTTTTTGGCAAGGTCCATTGGAATTGAAGGTGTAATAATGACACAAAGTAATAAAAATTTATTGGGATTTGATTTATTAAAAGAAACATTAAAAGAAAAAAACGAAAGTCAGATGAGTTTTTATGAGAAGACATTTTTTAAATCAAAAGACAGAACGCGTAAATATGAAAATTCTAATCAAATTATTTTACCAGGTATCATTGGATACTTAAATTTCTCTGGTTCAAAAATATTTGTTTTTTTAGCAATGTATGTAATTACTTATATTTTTTTAATTTTTGAAAAAGTAACAGTTAAAATGACAAGCAATTATGTATTAGCATCATTTTTATCATTTGTAATTGTTTGGAGGCTTATTAATTTTGGATTTTTAGTCACTAACACATTCTATTTTATTTTATCAATAATAGTCTCGTTTTTAACAATATACCTACTTAAACTTTATTTGGTCAGAGATGGAATTAAAAAATAATTATATCGAAAAAATAATATTATTTTCATTTGTAATATTTATATTTTTTTTTGATTTCTTAAAAAATTATGCTGACTTAAGGTTGGTTATTTTTATACCTTTTTTTTACGCTATATATATTAATTTTTTTAATTCAAAAAAAACCGATAAAAATTTTTTGTTAATCTTTATGATATTGATATTATTGATGATATTACAAGGGCAATATTTGCTTAATGATTTTAATGCAAAAATTTATAACATAAAATCAATTATTTTTTTTTGTATTTCGACTTATGGTATTTGGTATTTTTCAAATTTTTTATTAAAAAAATTTAACCTAATATTTAAAATTTTCTTAATTTTTTTTTTGTTTTATATAGTTATATTTACAATATTCAATTTAGATTTATTCCTTCAAACTAAAAACTGTTATATTGGGTGTTTTTCATACATAGAAAGCGATTTAAAATTTTTTAAAGAAAATTCTCATATGGGTTTTTTATCAACAAGTATTATAGCTTATTTAATTTTAAATACAAAAAAAATTGATTATTTTTTCATTTGTACAATTATCTTTTATTTATTTATTAATTATAATTTTAGCTTAACAACATTAGTTTCATTGTTATTAATTTTAATTTATTTTTTAATATTTTATTTTAACCAATTTAATTTTTATCAAAAAATTTTAGTAATAATCTTAATAATTAGTTCTATTTTTACGGTATCATCTACAGTAGAAGCATTAGAAAAGTTAAAAATTATTTCTAATTATGAAAATTGGGAGGTGCAAGAAATTGAAAAAAAAAATCAAATTAATACACAAAATGAAACAGGAGCTATTAAAAATTTGTCTACAGAAGTTTTTATAGTTTCTCTTAATATTTCTAAGCTTGCCTTATTAGAGAAACCACTAGGATATGGATTTAATAATTATCATGTTGCATTCAATAAATATATTGAAGAAATAGATACTACTCATCCTTTTACTAAAAAACTAAATATTTTTGATGGCTCAAATAATTTTTCAAAGATGATCACTGAATTTGGTATTTTTAGTTTAATTATTTTTTTTATTTTATTCAAATTTTTATTTTCAAGCAAAATAACTTTTGAGTATAAATTTATAATATTTCCTACATTATTTACACAAACTTTTATTAGAGGTGCAGGATATTTTAATGGTGGTTATATACTTTTTTTAATTCTGGTTTTTTATTTAATTTTGAATAAAGATACTAAAAAAATATAATGTTATTTTATCTATTTCAATCATTATCTATATTGTTTATAATTTTGTCATTTTCAAACTTTTTCAGTGAAAAGTTTAAACTTACAAATAATTCAAAATATATTTTCACAACATTGTTTTTAGTTTTATTAGTATTTATATCACTTAAGATATTAATTCATTTAAACCACAAATATAATTTAGATATTAATTATCTTTTTATATTTAAAATTATCTTTATTTCTATTTTATTAATATCTATTTTGAACTTAATTTTAAAAAAATATAAATTCGTAAATTTTGATATTTATTTTATTGTAATATATTTAACTGTTTGTCTTCTTACTTATGATAGATACTTTCTAGATGAGGATGAGTTTACTTTTTGGGGACCAAAAATTAGAGAATTTCATTTTTTCGATAAAATCAACCATTTAAAGTATAATTTTTATCATCAACCATTCCTCACATCATGGCAATTATTTTTTACAAGCATTTCAGGATTTAAAGAGAACTTAGTTATATTTGCAAATAATACTCTATTGGTATGTGGTTTTTTTTATTTATCTGGAAATTTAATTAAACCAAATCAAAAAAATTTAATTGAAAACATTTTATATTTTTTTATTTACTATCTGCTAATAAATAATTTAAGTTTTGGTTTTGTTTCAATTTATTCTGATCCAATATTAGCAATTTTATTTGCAAGTTTTCTAAAATTGTCAGATGAAGTTTATCAAAATATCAAAATTAAAGATAAAGTAAGAAATTTAGATTTTTTTCAGAAATTAACCTCAATAGATAGTAGAATTAAGTTTAATTTTTCTTTAGATATAAGTAAATTATTTCTCAATAAATTAATTTTATTTTTAATTTTAATCTCTTGCGTTTATTTTATTCATAGAATTGGAATTATTTTTGTTTTAGTTTCGATTTTTTTGTTAATAGTTACAAATTATAAGTTTTTATGGGAAAATAAAATAAGCTTGTTATTTTTATTTTTCATTTTTGAATTTGTTTACTTTCTGTTTTTCAAGCAATTAGCTTTTTCTGCAACACCTTTCTACTTATTTAATAAATTTGAAAATTTATTATTTATCTTTATTGGATATATAAGCAATTTTTATAAAATTGTTTTAGCAGATGTATATTTTTCATCTTTTGGAGTATCCTTTAACAAAATTTTTGAAATTATTTTTAAAATAAAAAATTTCTTTATAATTTATAAGTTAAATATTTTATTTTGGATTTTTATTATTATTTTTCTATTTTTTATTAATAATAAAAAAAAATTTATTTATCTTTTTATATCTAGTTTCATAATTATTACTTTTATAATATTTGTAGAAAAAATTTATTATCAGCAATTAAGCTATTTAGTTTTTGGAAGATATACATCAATATTTTTACTATCTTTTGTTTTATTTGCTTTTTTTATAAAAAAAAATATTTATGTATTATTATTTTTTTTAGTTTTAAATATATCTATAACTCCACTAAAAAGTTATGGTTTTATAGCCCCTGACAGAATTTATTATTCTTATGACAAAAATAAAGAGTTTTTTGATAATAGACAAAAAATCATAAAATTTGCAAACAAAAATAATATTTGCGTTCAAAAAAAAGTTTTAGTTTTGTATGATAAAAGTAATTTTCCTGAATACCTTTCTGGACATTTTTCTTTAATTCTAAATGCACTAAAATTTGAATTCATAAATTCAAAATTATATTTTTATGGTTTCCGTGAGTTTGAAGCATCACATAAAAGAAGATTACTTGCCGCCGAAATACCACCACATTTAAGTTTTTACCCAACTGCTAAAGAAAAAGTTATTAAGCATAAAATAGAACATATTGATTTTACTAAGTATTTTGATTGTGTTTTTTCAATAAATTTAAAAGACTCTAAAATAGAAGCGTTTCAACAATTTAATCTCAAAAGTTTAAAACTTTAGTTATTATTTAATAAATTTTAATCTTAGAAACAAATATAAAAAAAAATATGTTACAAACAATATAATAGACAAATCAGTCTGTTTATAAACATTTAATACATAACCATTAATTAAAAAAAATAACTTAATCATCACACATAAAATTAGTGAAAATCTATTATTTTTTTTTAAACTTAGAATATTAAATATAAAATTTAAATCTTTTTCTAATAGACTTTTTTTATTTTTAATTCTCACAATATTGATTGTCAGGAATTCGTATACAAAAAATGCTAAAGCCCAAATTATTATTGCAGGCTCAAGAAATTTTAATGATTGAGTATAATATATAGATAAACTAGCGATAATAAATCCAATACCTAAGCTTCCTGAGTCACCTAGAAATTGTTTGGGCAAGATTCCAAAATTAAAAATAAGGAAAATTAATAAAAAAATTATAATTGGAATGAACATTCCAATTTCCTCTTGCGGTAATAAAATAATTAAATATGTAAGTGATAAAATTGCAAGAATACTTAATAAGCCGTCCATTCCATCCATATAATTTGTTGCATTTATAAATAGTAAAATACACAAAAAAGAAAAAAAAGGACTGAATTCCCCTAGATCAAAATTACGACCATATAAATATCCAAGGGTATTAATTTTAGCGACATAAATAATAAAGATTATTACAGGAAAACTTATAAAAATTATTTTTTTCAAAGCTGAAAAATTTTTTAAATCATCAAAAAATCCTACGATTATTATTGTTATAGTTAAAAGATAAATTAAAACCATATCTTTTGAAAATTCATTAATTGCTACGGAGCTAAGAATTATAAAAATTAATGCTAGACCACCAGTATTAGAAGTTTTTAATAAATGAGCTTTTTTTTCATCTGGAAAATCATAAAGATTAAATTTTTTTGAAATCAAATGAGAAATGAACAAACCCATAAAACTTATTAAAATATAGAATAATATTTTCATAATTTTGATATTTATTGAATTTTATATAACTTAATTAATATATTTCATTAAAAAATAATATGTTGAATATAAATATCATTAATTTAAAAATTTAACTTACACATTATTTTAAAATATTTTAAAAATTTATGAAATATAAGATACTATTTCTGTCTGAGATAATCGGATCTGGAGGTGGAGGGATAGCATCTGAAAGAATTATAGATTCTTTTAATGATTACAAAAAAAAAATTATATCTTTAACTAATGAAAAAAATATATTTTTTAAAACAAAGTATATACTAATTAAGTTTTATTATCGTTTAGTTAGATATTTTGTTAGTACATCAACAAAGTTTAATTTTAACTCTTTTAATCCAAATATTGGTGTTTATTCATTAAATGATATTGAAAAAAAAATAGATGATTTTGAACCTGATATAATCATTGTCACTTGGATTGAGTTTTTAATCTCTTTAAAAACCTTATATGAATTAAAAAAAAAATATAATTCAAATATAATTTTTATAGCAATGGATAATCATCTGTTTACTGGGGGTTGTAGATATGTAAATGAATGCGATAATTATAAAAATGATTGTAATAGCTGTTATGCTTTAAAAAAAAAATTTGGATATATTGCTAATAATAATTTTAAATTTTACAGGGATTATTTTAATAAAATTAATCCAATGTTTATGCTTCCATCTGATCACTCAATAAAGTTTTTTAAAAGCTTAAAAATAAACTTTAAATATTTTGAATTTGATTTTTGGCCAATTCAATTTGAGAAGATGATTAGAGATGATAGAAATAATTTTATAAATAAAAAAAATAATTTAAATATTACTAAAGCAATATCTAAAAAGAAAAAAATAATAATTTGTCCTATACAAAAATTTGATGAACCAAGAAAAGGTTGGAGTTATCTATATTATTCAATTATGGACTTTCAAAATCAGTTGTCAGAGCACGAAATAAATATTCATTTTTTATTTATTGGTAAAATTGAGAAGCATCATAAAGAATTGTTTAAAAACTTTAGAGTTAGTTATAATTTTTATGATTATTTAGGCAGAAAAAACCTTGAGGAATTATATTCAATTTCGGATTTTGGTGTTGTTCCATCAATTCAAGAATGGGCTGCAATTTCTACAAATGAAATGATGACATTTGGTTTGCCGGTAATTAATTTTAAGACTGGCTCAAGTAAAAACATAATAATTGATGGTAAAAACGGTTTTATTGTAGATTTAAGGAATGTTTATGAATTATCTGAAAAATTAAAGCTAATAAATTATATGGATCAAAAGAGGATGGATGAAATGAAATTATTTACAAAAAAATTTGCGATTAACAGCTTTAATCCAAAACTATTTCAAAAAAAATTATTAGAGTTACACGAAAACAGAAATTAGAATAATATAATTAAAACAAGATTAATTATAAAAATTAATAATGTTAAAAATTAAAGCTAATGAAAAAAAAAAAATTTACAATCATTACAGTGGTTAAAAATAATAAAGTTGGAATTATAAAAACTTTAAAAAGTATTTCTGAGCAAACATTTAAAAATTTTGAATATATTGTTGTAGATGGAGATTCTTCTGATGGAACTATATTTCAAATAAGAGAGTTTAAAAAAGAAAAAAAATTTTTATTTTTTAAACGGAGGGATATAAGCTATTACGATAGTCTTAATTTTGCCATTAAAAATAGCTGTGGTGAATTTATTGGAATACTTAACAGTGGTGATAAATTTGTTAATAATAATGTCTTAGAAAGGATAAATAATAGTGTATCTAGTAATACTAATGTTTTTTATAGTAATTTATTTTATGTAAAAAATAAAAAAATTGTAAGAATTTGGAGGCATAGAATTAATTCTCTATCTAAATTTAACCTTTTTAAAATTCCACACCCAACCTTGTTTGTACATAATAAAATTTATAAAAAAATTGGTTTATATAATTTAAAATATAAAATATCATCAGATTTAGATTTTTTAATCAGATTAAATAAACATAACAAGTCAATTAGATATTTAAATTTTGAAACTATTTCTATGGAATTTGGCGGATTAAGTACAAACTTAAAAAACTTTAAATTGAAAATAAAAGAGGATTTTTCTATTTTAATAAATCATTTCAAATTTTCTTTCATTATTTATTATATATTTAAAATTTATTTCAAAATTAACGACTTAAGAATTAAAAACTATTTTAAATCATAAGTACGCATATGATCATTTTAGGATTAAACTTATTTCATGCAGACAGTTCAGCATGCTTAGTTATAGATGGCAAAATAATTCACGCATTGGAGGAAGAAAGATTCAAAAGAATTAAACATTACTCAGGGTTTCCTTTTGAATCAATTGATAAGATTTTGAAACAGACAAATATTGGTATAGGAGATATTGATTATATAACTACAAATAAATCAACACTTTATAATTTAATACCTAAAATTAAATTCAATATTTTAAACTTTACAAAAATACCAGATACATTGAAATATATACAGGAAAGAAATTTTCAAAAATCTAATGTAATTTCCCAACTGACATTAAAATTTGGAAAATTAAAAAAATTAAAAAAAGTAATTGATATTCCACATCATCTTTCGCATATATCGTATTCTTATTACCTATCTGGTTTTGACGAATGTTTTGGTTTAACAATTGATGGATCAGGTGATTTTTCAACTTCAGAAAGTTTTACAATGAGCTCAGGTAAAATTAGAAATTTAGATAAAATTCTTTTTCCCAATTCGTTAGGTATTTTATATCAAGCATTTACTCAATTTTTAGGATTTAGAAGATATGGAGATGAGTACAAGGTAATGGCCCTAGCAAGTTTTGGTAAACCGACATATGAAAATGAAATTAAAAAAATGATAAATGTAGATGAAAAATTTAATTTCAAATTAAATTTAAATTATTTTAATCATCACAAAGTAGGTTTTAATTTATTCAATGAAACAGGTTTTCCAATATTTAATGATTTATTTTCTAAAGAAATTGAAAGTTTACTGGGTATAAAATCTAGATATAAAAATCAAGAATTAGACGAAAAATATTATAATATAGCCGCCTCCGTCCAAAGTGTTTTTGAAAAAATTATATTTGATAAAATTAATTACTTACAAAAAATTACAAATTTTGACAAAGCTTGTTTTTCAGGTGGTTGTTTTTTTAATTCTAAAATGTGTGGAAAAATAAAATTTAATACATCTTTAAAGGATATTTATATAGGCCCGAATCCAGGAGATGCTGGAGGTGCATTAGGCTCAGCATTATTTTTATCTAATAAGTTAAATAATGATTTATATAAAGCTAAAAAGGATAAGATTTCATATTCAATAAATTATGATCATTTACATATAAATAAAATTTATAAAAAATTTGACAATTTAATTAATGTACATGAGCTTTCAAATAATAATGAAATTATCGATTACGCATCAGACCTTTTAAAATCAAATAAAATTATTGCATGGTTTCAGTCTAGTAGTGAATGGGGGCCAAGAGCATTGGGATGCAGATCTATTTTAGCAAATCCATCAAAAAAAAGTGTTATTGACGAAATTAACCTAAGATTAAAAAAAAGAGAAAATTTTAGACCATTTGCGCCATCTATATGTGAGGATGATTTCAATGAGTATTTTAATGCCAATTTTAATTGCTCATTTATGAATTATGTTGTTGACGTAAAAAAACATGTTGCGGATAAAATTCCAGCAGTAGTTCATATTGACGGAACAAGTAGAGCACATTCTGTTTCAAGGAAGGATAATGAAATTTTTTATAAACTAATAAAGTCATTTAAAAAAAAAACTGGAATTAGTTGTATTTTAAATACGTCTTTAAATATAAATGAACCAATTTGTGAAAAACCTGAGGATGCAATTTTGACTTTTTTAAAATCTAATCTTGATTATTTAATTATTAATAAAACTATAATAAGAAAAAATTAATTTCGTTTTAATTTTTAAAGATGATTGAGTAATTATAAATTAATTTATGGTTAACATTATTTTCCAAATCATATGATGTACATGGAGATTTACTATACATACAAAGATTATCACCCGAAATAACTTTATAATAATAAAAGTTTTTACCTATATTTTTTTTAATGGTTTCATTTATATTTCCTTCACGACTCAAAGTATATATATTTGGCCATCTATTATTATCATAATTATTTATAAATTTTTGAATCTGTTTTGATAAAAAAACTAAGATTGTGATAGTAAAAAATATTTTAAAAATTAAAATATTATTGCGTATTTTATATTTAATTAATTGAATAGAAGATAATGAAATAAGTGTAATTATAAAAGAATAGCCATACCTATAAATAGGGAAAATTAGAATAAAAGATAAAAAACCCATCAAACTTGTGAAGAGACATAAATTTAATCGTATATTTAAATCCTTATTAATAATTTTATTTTTAAATTTATTTTTATCCATAATTATAAAACTAATAATTAAAAGTATTAATACATATGGAATGATAATATTTAAAATATATATAAAATGTTTCTTAGCCCAAGTTTTTATCCAATTAAAATTTTTATTAAAATTTTCAAAAGAAACATTCTTATTTTCTCTATCAGGCCAACCTTTAGACCAGGCTTGACTTTCGTCGTAGACACTTTTGATTGTTACTTGATCAGTCCATTCAAGAGAGTTTAAACATGTAATTTTCATTGGATATATTGCGCAGCCACTAATTAGAATATTTTTTATTATCCATAAAAAAATAAGTGCAGATGCAGGAGAGAAAAAAATTTTTAGTATTTGTTTAAATTGAAAAAATCTTTTTAAAAAGAAAATTCCCAAAGGGATTATAAATGTTAACCCTAGAGTCGTTTTGTTTATAAAAATAAAAGTTGTAATTAGTAATGTTTTATTAATATTAATTTTTTTAAGATTATTTTTTAAAACATATGATATTAAATAAAAAAACGTTAAATGAGCTATAGCATCGTTTCCGAAACCACTATATCTATTAATTTTATAGGAAATATAAATTAATATAAATAGTGAAAAAATTTTTGAAATGTTTATTTCCTCTTTATTCTTTATAACCCTCCAAATATCGTAAAGAAAATATAAATAAAAAAAAGAGACCATGCTTGCAATAGGAATAGAAACACCATTTTCTCTAAACAAAAAGTTGTTATTGATTGCAGATAAATATTGTAAAATTGAAGTATGACCAAACCTAAAATGTATATTGCTTATTCCAAATATTATTTTATTTTCATTTAGTATAGATACAAATGGAAGGTGATAAAGCCCTGCATCAGGTCTATTTATATTGCTATAAAATATTAGTAAAAAAGTAATAAAAGATGAAATGATCAAAAATCTAAGAATATTTTTATTAAACTTAAATTTTTCCTTTATAAAAAAAACCAATAATACAAATAAATAAAATAAAGTATTAACTAATTGATCTAATTTAACAAAAAAATTTAAAAATAATGCAACAGATGAAACACATATAGATCCCAAAAAAAATACATAAAATAAAGAAAAAAAATCTGAATTTTTATTTGATACTAAAATTCTGCCACAACAATAATAAAGTAAGTTGGTTAATAATGAAAAAGCTAGTATATCCATTGTGTGAAAAATTTTGATATAAAATTATCTATTATAATACCGGTATATAACGAAAAAAAAACTATTATTAAACTTTTAAATAAAATTAAAAAATTAAAAAATCTTAAAAAATATGTAATTGTAGTTGATGATGGCTCAACTGATGGAACAAGAAAAATTTTAAAAAATAATCAAAAATTAATAGATAAATTGATATTTCATTCAAAAAATATTGGAAAAGGTGCAGCAATAAAAAGTGCTAAAAAGTTTATTAAGGGTAACATTGTGATTATACAGGATGCTGATTTGGAATATTATCCAAGTGATTATTATAAACTTTTAAAACCGATTAATAATGGGTATGAAGTTGTATATGGATCCCGTGTTTTAGGACGAGATAGATATTCATCTAAAAATTTTTCCTCATTTATGAGAATATTTTATAATCATATTTTAACAATATTATCTAATATTTTAAATAATCAAAATTTAACTGATGCTCATACGTGTTATAAAATGTTTAAGAGAAATATTTTTAAAAAAATAAAACTATATGAAAATGACTTTAGCTTTTGTCCAGAAATAACAACCAAAATTGCTTTAAATAAAATTAAAATTAAAGAAGTTCCAATTAAATATAACGGCAGAAGTTATAATGAGGGTAAAAAAATTGGTTACGTAGATGGTTTTAAAGCTGTAAAAACGCTTTTTAAATATAGATTTTTCAATTAATTGATTATAATAAATTCTTGTAAATATTTAATAAATTTAAATGAAAAAAAAAGCATTAATTTTTGGTGTAACAGGTCAAGATGGATCATATTTATCAGAGTTTTTGATTAAAAAAAATTATCAAGTTCATGGTGTAAAAAGGAGATCATCTTCATTCAATACTTCTAGAATTGATCATCTATATCAAGAGCCCCATGTAAGAAACAGGAATTTTATTTTACATTATGGGGATGTAACAGATAGTTTTTCTGTAAATGAAATAATCAAAAAAGTTCAACCTGATGAAATTTATAATTTAGCTGCTCAATCTCATGTTGCAGTCTCTTTTGAAGTTCCAGAATACACTGCGAATGCAGATGCTATAGGTGCATTAAGAATTTTAGAGTCAATAAGGTCAAATAGTTTGGAAAAAAAAATAAAATATTATCAAGCTGGAACTTCTGAAATGTTTGGAAAAGTTCAAACAGTCCCACAAAATGAAAAAACTCCTTTCTATCCTAGAAGTCCATATGGAGTAGCCAAAGTTTATGCACATTGGATTACTGTAAATTATAGAGAGTCATATAAAATTTTTGCATGTAATGGAATATTATTTAATCATGAGAGTCCTTTAAGGGGAGAAACTTTTGTTACAAAAAAAATTGTTCAAGCTCTTTGCAAAATAAAAAAAAAACAACAAAGTAAACTATATTTAGGTAATTTAGACTCAAAAAGAGATTGGGGACATGCGAAAGATTATGTAGAGGCTATGTGGAAAATGCTTCAAAATAAAGAACCAAAAGATTATATCATTGCAACTGGTAAACAGTACTCAGTAAAGCAGTTTATTAATTTAGTTTTAAAAGAGCTTAAAATCAAATTTATTTGGAAAGGAAAAGGTATAAAGAGCAAATGTTATGATCTAAATAAAAATAAGTGCATTATTGAATGCGATAAGAAATATTTTAGACCTTTAGAAGTCGATACATTATTAGGTGATGCAAAAAAAGCTAGGAAAGAATTAAAATGGCAACCAAAGTATAAAATAAATGAGCTAGTTAAAGAGATGGTTTATTATGAAAATCTTAAATTAAATAAATGATCTCTTTAAATTCCAAAATATTTGTTGCAGGACATAATGGTTTAGTTGGGAGCGCTATAATTAGAAAATTGAGAAAATATGGTTATAAAAATATAATAACTGTAAATAGGAAAAAATTAGATTTAACCAACCAACATAAAGTTTACAAATATTTAAAAAAATCTAAGCCTAAATTTATTTTCATCGCAGCTGCGAAGGTAGGTGGTATTTATTCAAACATGAAATATAAGGCTGATTTTATAACTGAAAATATTTTAATTCAGACAAATTTAATTCATGGAGCTCACTTGAATGGGATAAATGATCTAATTTTTTTAGGATCAAGTTGTGTATATCCTAAAAAATCTAAACAACCAATAAAAGAGGATTACCTTTTATCAGGAATGCTAGAAGAAACAAATGATGCGTATGCAATAGCTAAAATTGCAGGGATAAAAATGTGTCAAAGTTACAATGATCAATATAATAGAAATTACAAATGTTTAATGCCAACCAATACATTTGGACCAAATGACAATTATGATGATAAAAATTCTCACTTTCTTCCAGCTTTGATTAAAAAAGTTCATAAAGTTAAAAATGCACAAAAAAAAATTATTAATTTATGGGGCAATGGAAAATCTAAAAGAGAAATTATATATGTCGATGATGTAGCAGATGCTTGTATCTTTTTTATGAAAAAAAATACCAAACATTCTTTAATTAATATCGGATCTGGAAAAGATTATTCAATAAATCATTATTTAAAGTTAATTTCGAGGGTAATTCTTGGAAATAAAAAAATCAAGATAACTTACGATAAGTCTAAACCTAACGGGGTGTTCAGAAAAGTTATGAATATTAATTTAGCTAAAAAGTATGGTTGGAAACCAAAAATTAGTTTAAAAAACTCAATAATTAAAACATACAAATCTTATTTACAAGAAATACAATAATGAAAGATTATATTGCTGTAACAGGGGGTGCAGGGTTTATTGGATCAAATTTAATAAAATTGTTATTAAAAAAAACAAAATACAAAATAATTAGTCTCGATAATTATTCGACTGGTTCGAAAAAAAATCATTTAAAAAATAAAAGAATTGTTTACATTAAAAATGATACCAAAAATATTTCTAAAGTCTTAAATTCGAAAAAAAGAAAAATAAAAACCTTATTTCATTTCGGAGAATTTGCCAGAATTTATCAAAGTTTTAGTAATTTGAATGATTGTATGAGCTCAAATTCTATCGGCTCTAATGAAGTTTTTAACTTTTGTTTTAAAAATAATATAAAATTAATTTATTCAGCTACATCTGCATCAATTGGTAATGACGGCAATGATAGAAATTTATCACCATATGCGTTCACAAAATCAAAAAATTTAGAATTATTGGAAAACTACAGAAGGTGGTTTGGTTTTAAGTTTGAAATAATTTATTTTTATAATGTTTACGGACCCAACCAAATTACAACTGGTGAAATGGCAACTGTAATTGGGATATTTGAGCGTCAATATTTAAGAAAAAAACCACTAACTGTTGTTAAGCCTGGAACGCAAACTAGAAGATTTACACATGTAGACGATACTGTAGAAGCATGTTTTTATGCTTTTAAAAAAAATAAATGTCGCCACTATAGTATTTCGCATAAAGAGGAATATTCGATTCTTGGTGTAGCAAAGTTGTTTAATCACAAAATTAAATTTTTATCGAAAAGACCTGGCGAAAGATACGCTTCATCATTAACAAATATGAATTTACTAAATAAAGTTTATAAGCTTTACGGGTCCATACGTTTAAAAGACTATATAAATAGTGTAAAAAAATTGTAAATTTTTGTATTTGTTTGTTTACAATATTAATTTATTAGCTATAAATCACTCGCCGGTGATTTTTGCGTAGGTGTCATACCCGATCCCATTCCGAACTCGGAAGTCAAGCCTTACTGCGCCGATGGTACTTTGTCTTAAGACATGGAAGAGTAGGACATCGCCGGCTTATTATTAAAACATATGAAAATAAAAAGCTCATTAAAATCTATTAAAAAAAGAGACCTTAACTCTAAACTAGTAAGAAGAAGAGGTAGAGTTTACGTTATAAATAAAACTAATCCAAAATTTAAAGCAAGACAGAAATAAATTTTATGGATAACGAAAACCATAAAAATACCTGGAATAATTTTACAAAATTCGTTCTGTGGGGAACTGTCGCTGTTATATGTGTTTTGGTATTAATGGCAATATTCTTATTGTAAGGTAATTCAATGAAAATCGGGTCAATCTTAGAAAATCAAAATCTTGAAAAAAGAATAGCTATTACGCCTGAGATAGTTAAAAAATATAATTCTATTGGATTTGAAGTAAGTTTAATACAGAACTATGGTTCTCATCTTGGAATAAAAGACAAGCAGTTTATAGAAATGGGAGTTAAAATTTTAAGTGATGAGTCAGAAATTTTAAATACTTCTGACGTAATCGTTCAGCTTGGAATGTTGCCTGATGACAAAACTACTAATTTTAAGGATAATCAAACACTTATTGGAGTTTTAAATCCATACAAAAATAAAGAAAAATTAGAGAATCTCGCAAAAAAAAAAATTAATCTTTTTTCATTAGAACTGCTTCCTAGAATTACTAGGGCTCAATCTATGGATATATTGTCTTCTCAAGCAAATCTTGCTGGTTATAAAGCAGTAATAGAATCCTTCGCAAATTTTGAAAAAGCCATTCCAATGATGATGACAGCAGCAGGTACAGTTCCAGCTGCTAAAGTATTAGTTGTTGGTGCAGGTGTTGCAGGTTTACAAGCAATAGCCACTGCAAAAAGAATGGGTGCGATAGTTTTTGCTACAGATGTAAGAATGGCATCAAAAGAACAGGTTGAAAGTTTAGGTGGTAAATTTTTAATTGTAGAAGGTTCAGAAAATTTGGAAACTGAAGGTGGTTATGCAAAAGAGGCCTCAGACGATTTTAAAAAAAAACAAGAAGAACTGCTATCTGAAACTTTAAAGAAAATTGATATAGTAATTTGTACAGCCCTTATACCAGGTAAAAAAGCTCCCCTGATAATAAAAGATAGCATGATTGAAAATATGCAATCAGGTTCGATAATATATGACCTAGCAGCCATTCAAGGAGGAAATACCGCTTTTACAGAAGTAGATAAAATAATTGAAAAAAATGGTGTAAAAATAATGGGTGAGAGCAATATTTTAAATAAGTTACCTATATCTGCTTCAAACTTATATGCAAAAAACATGTTTAATTTTGTTGATAATTTAATTGATAAAGAGAACAAAAAAATAAATATAAATTTAGAGGACGAAATTATAGAAAGGACACTAGTAAAATAAGTTATGGAAATAGATCCATTAATTTTTAGATTGAGCATATTCATTCTTTCAATATTTGTTGGATATTATGTTGTATGGAGTGTTACACCATCTTTGCACACACCTTTAATGTCAGTAACTAATGCAATTTCATCCGTAATTATTGTTGGAGCTATAATCGCAGGTTTATCAGGAAATTCTGATAGTGTTTTTAATATCTCAAGCACATTTGGATTTTTAGCTATAGCTTTAGCTGCAATAAATATTTTTGGTGGATTTCTTGTTACACAAAGAATGTTAGCAATGTACAAAAAAAAGAAAAAGGATAAAAAATAATGATTTCTGCAAACTTATCTGCAATTTTTTATCTATTTTCAGGTGTTTTATTTATTCTTGCTTTAAGAGGTCTGTCATCACCCGAAACATCCAGACAAGGAAATTTGTTTGGTATTTTAGGAATGATTATTGCAATTACAGTAACATTTTTATCAACAGGTAATTTTTCAACTGGATTTATATATGTGTTGCTATT
>MDTD01047390.1_pt1 | contig 21157 bp, 20 predicted proteins | sample 811221 | NCBI WGS metagenome assembly MDTD01 (sample SAMN05326646, study PRJNA326480) | marine metagenome | isolation source: seawater | place: Pacific Ocean: South West | collected 2011
CGGTCATGCCGCCTGCCTCATCCCGAACGCCTCGGGCAGGAGCCGCGCCACCTCGCGGGGCGGGGCGGTCAGCACCGCGCGGCGCAGCGCAGCGGGCGTTCCGGAGCGGTCCATATACCATCCCAGATGCTTGCGCGCGACACGCCCGCCCAGATCGGACCCGTAGAAGGACAGCATCGCCGCGTGATGCCCGGCCACCAGATCGGCCAGCGCCGCGCCCCGCGGAACCTCGGGCGCGGGCCGGCCGGACAGCGCGGTGCCCACCTCTGCCAGAAGCCAGGGCCGCCCCCGCGCGCCGCGCCCGATCATCACCCCGTCCGCCCCGGAAAGCGCCAGCGCGCGGCGTGCCGAGGCCGCGTCCACGATATCGCCATTGGCGATGACCGGCACGCGCACCGCCTCCTTGACCGCCCGGATCGCCGCCCAGTCCGCGCGCCCCTCGTAGAACTGGCAGCGCGTGCGCCCATGCACCGTGATCATCGCCACGCCCGCCGCCTCGGCCCGGGCGGCGATCTGCGGCGCGTTTAGCGTGCCCTCGTCCCAGCCCAGACGCATCTTGAGCGTCACCGGCACATCGACGGCCCCCACCACCGCCTCGACCAGGCGCAGCGCGTGATCGGGTGTGCGCATCAGCGCCGAGCCCGCGGCCCCCGCGCCGCGCGCGCGCGTCACCTTCTTCGCCGGACAGCCCATGTTGATGTCGATGATCCGCGCGCCCTCGCCTTCCAGCCTGCGCGCCACCTCGGCCATCGGCCCGGCCTCGCATCCCGCGATCTGCACCGCCGTGTTCGCCGCCGCCAGGCCAAGCTCCGCCTTCTCGCGCACGCCCGGCCGCGCGCTCAGCATCTCGCGGCTGGCGATCATCTCGCTCACCACCCGCCCCGCGCCGAAAGCGCTGACAAGATCGCGGAACGGCAGATCGGTGATCCCGGCCATCGGGGCGAGCAGGACCGGCGGGGTCAGGGTCAGCATTGTTTGCCCAATCCTTGTGCAATACCGCCCTTCTATCCGTGGCAGCGCGCCTGAACAACGGCGCATCGAACGCCGCAGGACCCGAATCGGTGCATCTGCCCAAATTATGGGCAGACGTGCCGGCATTGCGCTCTGCCGCGCCGCGGCGTAATCAGGGCGCATGACAGTCGCCGCCCTCATCACCGCCGCTGGCCGGGGCACCCGCGCGGGCGGAGGCATTCCCAAGCAATGGCAGCCCCTTGCGGGCCGCCGCGTGATCGACTGGACGCTGGCGGCACTTGCCCCTTTCGCCGATCGCGTGCTTCTGGTGCTGCATCCCGAGGACATGGCGCTTGCCCCGTCCGGTTTCGAGGTGACGGAAGGCGGTGCCACGCGGCGCGAGTCGGTGCGCCTCGGGCTCGAGCATCTCGCGCGGCAGGGCACGGCGCCCTGCCATGTGCTCATCCACGACGCCGCCCGCGCCACCCTGCCGCCCGCCGTCGTGGACGGGGTGCTCTCGGCGCTTCGGGCCGGCGCCCCCGCCGCCGCGCCCGCCCTGCCCGTCACCGATGCGCTGTGGAGCGCGCAGGACGGGCGGGTGACGGGCACGCGCGACCGGGAGGGCCTTCATGCGGCGCAGACCCCGCAGGGCTTCGAGTTCGCGGCGATCCTCGCCGCGCATCGGGCGCATGAGGGCGACGCCGCCGACGATGTGGCCGTGGCGCTTGCCGCGGGCCTGCCGGTGACGATCACGCCGGGGCATCCCGACAATCTCAAGATCACCCATGCGGCCGATTTCGACCGCGCGCAGCGCATTCTGGGGGGGCAGATGGACATTCGCACCGGGACCGGCTTCGACGTGCATCGCTTCGGGCCGGGCGATCACTGCATGCTCTGCGGCGTGGCCGTGCCGCATGAGCGTGGCCTTCAGGGCCATTCCGATGCCGATGTCGGGCTGCATGCGCTGGCCGATGCGATCTACGGCGCGCTGGCCGAGGGCGATATCGGGCGGCATTTCCCCCCCTCCGACCCGCAATGGAAAGGGGCCGAAAGCCATGTCTTCCTGCGCCACGCGGTCGGGCTCGCATCGCGGAAAGGATTTCGGATCACCAACATGGATATCACTCTTCTGTGCGAGCGGCCAAGGATCGGCCCCCATGCCGAGACCATGCGCGCCGCGCTTGCCGCGATCACCGGCCTGGAGACGGGGCGCATCTCGGTCAAGGCCACCACGACCGAGCGGCTCGGCTTCACCGGCCGAGAGGAGGGCATCGCCGCGCAGGCCGTCGTGACCATGGTGAAGACATGCGCGTAACCCGCTTGATTGCCACGTTTTTCGGCGTGGGCCTCCTGCGCCCGGCACCCGGCACCTGGGGCTCGCTCGCGGCCTTTCCGGCGGCCTGGGCGCTGCACGGGATCGGCGGGCCGGGCCTGCTTGCGGCGGGCATCCTCCTCGCGCTTGGCGCGGGGTGGTGGGCGACGGTCGAGGAGACGCGGGACGCGCCCGATCCCGACCCGGAGGAGATCGTGATCGACGAGGTGGCAGGGCAATGGCTGGCCTTCCTGCCCGTCTCCATCGGCGCGGCCCATGCGGGCGTGGCGCTTGGCGCGCTCTGGCCGGGCTGGATCACCGCCTTTCTCGCCTTCCGCCTCTTCGACATCTGGAAACCGGGGCCGATCGGCTGGGTTGACCGGCAGGGCGGCGCGTTCGGCGTCATGCTCGACGATCTGCTCGCCGGGCTGGCGGCGGCGCTCTGCGTCCTGCTGGGGGCCTGGCTCGCGCATGGGGTTCTTTCATGAATATCGCCGCGCATATTCTTGATTTGGCAAGGGAACGCGGGATCATGATCGCCACGGCCGAGAGCTGCACCGGCGGCATGGTCGCGGTCGCGCTGACGGATGTGGCGGGCTCCTCTGACGTGGTGGATCGGGGCTTTGTCACCTATTCCAACGCCTCCAAGGTCGAGATGCTGGGCGTTTCGGCATCCACGCTCATGGCGCATGGTGCCGTCTCCGAGCCGGTCGCGCGCGAGATGGCCGAGGGCGCACTGGCCCGCAGCGCCGCGCAACTCGCCGTCTCGATCACCGGGATCGCCGGGCCGGGCGGGTCGGAGTTCAAGCCGGAGGGCCGGGTCTGCTTCGGCCTCGCCATGACGGGCCGACCGACCCGGACCGAAACGCAGGAGTTCGGCGCACCAGGCCGCGCCGAGGTCCGCCGCCTTGCGCGCGACCATGCCTTGCGGCTCTTGCGCGACGCGCTTTCCTCCTGACCCCTGTCATCCCCGCGACGGCGGGGATCTCCCGGCGGCAAGAGATCCTCGGGTCGGGCCCGAGGATGACGCGCCCGACAGGCTGATCGACCTCAGCCGTAAAGCGCCTGGGCGCGCGCCTCGAAGGCCCGCACGATCCGCTTCATCGCCTCGTGAAAGAACATCTCGGCGGCCGACTGCAAGAGCCTGTTGCGAAACGCGAAATCCACGTCGAAGGACACTTCGCAGCCACCCTCCACATCGCGGAAGGCCCAGTTCGAGCGCATGTGCCGGAACGGCCCGTCGAGATATTCGGTCTCGATCCGCTTCGCTTCGGGCCAGAGCACGACACGGCTGGCGAATCGCTCGCGGAAGACCTTGAAGCTGATCACCAGATCGGCCTCCATCACCTCCGAACCGTCCGGCTGCGGGGTCACGCTGCGCACCCGCGCCGCCGCCGTCCAGGGCAGGAACTCGGGATAGCGCGCCACATCGGCCACAAGCCCGTACATCTGCGCCGCCCCATAGGGCAGCACCCGCGTTTCGGCATGTGTCGGCATGGCCCCCCCGGTTTTTCCCGTGACAGTGGCGCGGTTTTTCCTAGACTGACCCCGGATTTGCAAGGGGAAGTCATGCCGCAGCGCGACTATGTGATCGAGAAGCTCATTTCCGCCAAGAGCATCGCGGCGCGCATCGAGGCGCTTTCGCAGGAGATCGAGGCGGAATTCGCGGGCACCGAGAAGCTCGTCGTGGTGGGGCTGCTGCGCGGCTCCTTCATCTTCATCGCCGATCTGGTGCGCGAGCTCGACCTGCCGGTGGAGGTGGATTTCGTCGAGACCTCCTCTTACGGCAACGCGATGGAATCGAGCCGGGAGGTGCGGATCCTCAAGGACTTGCGCGGCGATATCGCGGGGCGTGACGTGCTCGTGGTCGAGGATATCGTCGATACCGGCCACACGCTTGCCCATGTGCTGCACCTGCTGGAAAGCCGCCGCCCGGCGCGGTTGCGGACCATCGCGCTGCTGGACAAGCCGTCTCGGCGCGAGGCCGATATCCGCGCCGACTGGATCGGCTTCGAGATCCCCGACGAGTTCGTCGTGGGCTATGGCATCGACTACGCGCAGCGCAACCGCAACCTGCCCTATATCGGCAAGGTCCGGTTCACGGACCCATGAACATCGCCTGGCTTCTGCGTCTGGCGCGATGGGCGCGCCGCCCGCCGGGGCCGCGCACCGTGCGGCTCTGGCTGATCGTGATCGGGCTGGCCCTGGCGATTGCCGGGATCGAGCATTTCCTCGGCTGGCCCGAAGCCCTTACCATGGAGCCGCGAAGATCCGTCTTTCGACCGTGATCTCAGGCGCTTGCCGCGCGGTCCTCATCTGATGTGCCGGCCTGCCAGACCGCGCCCACCTCGGCGCGGATGATCCGCGCGATCTGCGCGCAATCCTCGAGGCTGAAGGTCAGCGGCAGCCGCATGTCGAGGATCGACCGCAGGATCCGGTCGCTCTTCGGCATGGGCGGATGGGGCGCGTAGCGCCAGCTGTCATAGCGGCTGGTGAACCCCTTGGGCTCTGCCCCGCCGAACCACTTGAGCTCCACCCCGCGCGCGGCACAGCGCGCCAGCACCTCCTCGATGTGCGGCGCAGGCCAGTCGAGCAGGAGAAACTGGATCGACGAGCCGACGAAGCGCCCCGCCTCGGGCCGCTCCACGATCCGCAGCCCCGGCGTGCCACGCAGCCCCGTCTCCACCACGCGGTAGCGCGCATTCCATTTCTCGCACTGCCGGTCCAGCACGCGCAACTGCGGCCGCAGGATCGCCGCGCGCAGATGATCCATCCGCCCCGAGACATTGGGCGTGTCGTATTTCACCCGCTCGAACACCTCCTCCGGCGGGACCGTGCCGTGCCGCGCATAGAGCATGTAGGAGCCCGACAGGATCACCGAGCGCGCCATCACCTCGTCATCGTCGGTGATGAGGAACCCGCCCTCGCCCGAGTTCATGTGCTTGTAGGTCTGGGTGGAATAGCAGCCCACCTTGCCCCACCGCCCCGAGGGGATGCCGCGCCAGGCCGCCCCCATCGTATGCGCGCAATCCTCGATCACCGCGATGCCCGCCGCATCGCAGATCGCCATCAGCCGGTCCATGTCCGCCAGATGCCCGCGCATGTGGCTGAGCATCAGCACGCGCGCCTGCCCTGCCTTCGCGGCCAGATCGTCGAGGTCGATCGTCAGCCCCTCGGTCACGCCGACATAGACGGGCACGGCACCTGCACTGGCAATCGCGCCGGGCACGGGGGCAAGCGTGAAGGCATTGGTCAGCACCGGCTCGCCCGGTTTCACGCCGAGCGCGCGCAGCGCGGTGGCCAGCGCGTAGCCGCCCGAGGTCACGGCAAGCGCATGGCGCGCGCCGGTATGGGCGGCAAATTCGCGCTCGAGCAGCGCCACCTCGCCCGCCTCGTCCGGGGCAAGGTTGTAGCGATGCAAGCGCCCCGAGCGCAGCACGTCGAGGGCCGCCGCGATCCCCTCCTCGGGGATCGGCTCCTGCTGCGTGAACGTGCCCCGGAACACCTCGGTCATGGCCCCGTTGTGGCGCGCGCACCCGTCTGCGTCAATGGGCGCGTGATCAGAAGCGCGGCAGGCCCTCTTCCAGATCGTAGCTGCGCAGCGCAACCAGCGGCTGATCCCCGTCGAGCGCGAAGACGAAGACATGCGCCCGTTCGGCAGCAAGGGTGAGGCGGCAGAAGTACCGGTCCTCGTCCAGCCCTTCGGGACAGCCCGGCAAATCGGCATGCTCGACGCTGTGCTCGAAGATCTCATAGGTCATCCGGCCGTTGTCGAGCGTGACCGTCTCGGCCATGGCAATGCTGCCCAGAAGGGTGAGAAGCCCGCCAAGGGGGAGGGCATGATGCTGCGCGAAAGACATTCCTGATTCCTTTTGTCAGACACTGATGGAATAATCCATATTATTTTAATCAGGTATTGGCAAGCCTCTCCGTCCTTCCACCCCCGCGCTGCGCGTGCTAGCACGGCGCATACCGCGAAAGGCCCCCATGACCGGCACCTCCGCCCTGCCCCTCCGACCGGCCGAGTTCATCGCGCTCATGGCGATGATGGCCGCGACCGTGGCCTTTTCCATCGACGCCATGCTGCCGGGCCTGCCGCATATCGCCCTCTCGCTCAGCCCCGAAGCCCCGAACCGTGCGCAGCTTGTCGTCACCGCCTTTCTGGCCGGGCTGGGGGTGGGCACCTTCCTGGCCGGGCCGCTCTCGGACAGTTTCGGGCGCAGGCGCGTGATTCTCTGGGGCGCGGCGATCTATATGGTCGGTGCCGCGCTTGGCCTGCTGGCGCAGTCGCTGGAGGCGCTGCTCATGGCGCGCGCCGTGCAGGGGCTTGGGGCGGCGGCCTTTCGCATCGTCTCCATCGCCATCATCCGCGACCTGACATCGGGGCGCGAGATGGCGCGGCTCATGTCTTTCGTGATGATGGTCTTTGCCCTCACGCCCGCCTTCGCGCCGCTTCTGGGGGCGGGGCTGATCGCGCTGGCGGGATGGCGCGCGGTCTTTGCGGCCTTCGTGATTTTCGCGCTCGTGCTTTCCGCCTGGATGATGCTGCGCCTGCCCGAGCCCTTGCCGCGCGCGCGCCGCCGTCCGTTCCGCCTGCGCCCGCTGGCGCTGGCCGCGCGCGAGGTGGTGGCCCATCCGGTGACCCGACGCGCCATCCTCGTGCAGATGCTGGCGATGACGACGCTTTTCACCTCGCTGTCGCTGGTGCAGCCGGTGTTTGACGAAAGCTTCGGGCGCGGGGCCGAATTTCCGGTCTGGTTTTTCGGCATGGCGCTGGTGGCGGGGACCGGCAGCCTGATCAACGCGCGCCTTGTCGGGCGTTTCGGCATGGTGCGGATGGTGCGCGCGGCGCTTCTCGCGCAGGCCGCGCTCTCGACGCTGGCCATCCTTGCCTGGCAGGCGGGCCTGCCGCCGGGGGCACAGTTCGCTGTGTTCCTGATCTGGCAGACGGGCGTGTTCATGCAGGCGGGCTTCACCCTCGGCAATCTCAACGCGCTGGCCATGGCCCCCATGGGGGAAATCGCGGGCATGGCCGCGAGCGTGACCGGCGCGGTGGCGACGGTGGGCAGCGTGGCGCTGGCCATCCCCATCGGGCAGGCATTCGCGGGCACGCCGATGCCCGCCCATCTGGGGGTGCTGGGCGCGGTGCTGGCGGGGCTGGTGATCCTGCACCCGCTGCGCGGATCGCTGGAGGAGGTCGCGTGAGGTGAAAATTTTGTATACCGTCGCATACTATCTTTTCCCGGTCACTGTTTTGGTCTATGAGGCGAGCGAGTGAACGAGTCTCGCATCCGTGACCGGATCGAAAGAAGGAGCCCCCCATGGCCGACACCCCTGACATCATCTACACCAAGGTGGACGAAGCGCCCGAGCTGGCCTCGGCCTCGCTTCTGCCGATCATCCGCCGCTTTGCCGCCGCCGCCGGCGTGACGGTCGAGACGCGCGACATCTCGCTATCGGGGCGCATCCTTGCCGCCTTCCCCGACCACCTGACCGAGGCGCAGCGCGTGAGCGACGACCTTGCCGCGCTGGGCGAGCTGGTCAAGACGCCCCGGGCCAATGTGATCAAGCTGCCCAACATCTCGGCCTCGGTGCCGCAGCTGGTCGCGGCCATCCGCGAATTGCAGGGCCAGGGCTACGCCATCCCCGACTATCCCGAGGCCCCCGAAACCGGGGCCGAGAAAGAGGTGCGCGCGCGCTACGACGCGATCAAGGGCTCGGCGGTCAACCCCGTCCTGCGCGAGGGCAATTCCGACCGCCGCGCCGCCGCCGCCGTCAAGAGCTACGCACAGAAGAACCCGCATCGCATGGGCGACTGGTCGCCCGAGAGCAAGACCCGCGTCGCCACCATGAGCGCGGGCGATTTCTTCTCGAACGAACGCTCGGCCACGCTTGATCGGGATGCGACCGCGAGGATCGTGCTCGAGACGGCCGCGGGCGAGACCGTGCTCAAGGAGGCGGTAAGCTATCCTGCGGGCACGGTCGTCGATGCCACGTTCATGAGCGCCGCCGCGCTCGACGCCTTTCTTGCAAGGGAGATCGAGAAGACGAAGGCCGAGGGCGTGCTCTTCTCGCTCCATCTCAAGGCCACGATGATGAAGGTCTCGGACCCGATCATCTTCGGCCACGCGGTGCGCAGCTTCCTTGCCCCCGTCTTCGAAGAGTTCGGTGCCGACATGGCCGCGCTTGGCGTCAACCCCAATTCGGGGATGGGTGATCTGCTGGCGCGGGTCAAGGACCGCAAGGACATCCTCGACGCGATCGACGCCTGCCTTGCCAAGCGCCCGCCGCTCTACATGGTCGATTCGGACCGGGGGATCACCAATCTTCACGTCCCCTCGGACGTGATCATCGACGCCTCCATGCCCGCCCTCATCCGCGCGGGCGGCAAGGGCTGGGGGCCGGACGGCAAGGAGCACGATTGCGTCTGCGTGATCCCCGACAGCTCCTATGCCCCAGTCTATGACGAAACGATCCGCTTCTTCAAGGAGCATGGCAAGCTCGACCCCGCCACCGCCGGAACGGTGCAGAATATCGGCCTGATGGCGCAGAAAGCCGAGGAATACGGCAGCCATCCCACCACCTTCGAGATCGCCGAAGCAGGCACCGTGCGCATGATCCTCGAGGACGGCACGGTGCTGCACGAGCACAGCGTGGAGACGGGCGACATCTGGCGCTCGGCCTCGGCGCGCAAGGCAGCCATCGAGGATTGGGTGAAACTTGCCATCGAGCGGCAGAAGGCCACCGGCTATCGCGCGATCTTCTGGCTCGACGCCGCCCGCGCCCATGACGCCGAGCTCATCGCCTATGTGACGCCCATCCTCGAAGCGGCTGGCGTTTCCGACAAGTTCGAGATCATGGCCCCGCGCGAGGCGACCCGCGCCAGCCTCGAGACGATCACCAAGGGCGAGAACACCATCGCCATCACCGGCAACGTGCTGCGCGATTACCTGACCGATCTCTTCCCGATCCTTGAACTGGCCACCTCGGCCAAGATGCTCTCCATCGTCAAGCTGATGAATGGCGGCGGGCTGTTCGAGACCGGTGCGGGCGGCTCGGCCCCCAAGCATGTCCAGCAGCTTCTGGCAGAGAACCACCTGCGCTGGGACAGCCTGGGCGAATTCTGCGCTCTTGGCGAGAGCCTCAAGTTCCTCGCAGAAACGCACGACAACGCCCGCGCCCGCCTGCTGGGCGAGGCCGTCGAGGCCGCGACGCAGGGCATCCTCGACAATGACCGCTCGCCAAGCCGCAAGGTGGGGGAGCCCGACAACCGCGACAGCCACTACTGGTTCGCCCGCTACTGGGCCGAGGCGCTGGCGGCACAGTCCGACGACGCGGCCCTGGCCGAGGAATTCCGTCCCGTGGCGCAGGCATTGGCCGAGAACGAGGCGAAGATCGTGAGTGAGCTGGCGGGAGTCCAGGGCAGCCCCGCGGATATCGGCGGCTATTATCACCCCGACCCGGCGAAACTCGCCGCCGTGATGCGCCCCTCGGCCACGCTGAACGCGATCATCGGATAGACGACACGGGGCCGGATCATCCGGCCCCGCTCATTCTGAGGGAGTGCAGCATGTCAAGGATCAAGGTCGAGAACCCCGTCGTCGAGATGGATGGCGACGAGATGACCCGCATCATCTGGGATTTCATCAAGCAGAAGCTCATCCTGCCCTATCTCGACCTGGACCTGCTCTATTACGACCTCGGGATCAAGGAGCGTGACCGGACCGGGGATCAGGTGACGATCGACGCCGCCGAGAAGACGAAGGAGGTGGGCGTCGCGGTCAAATGCGCCACGATCACGCCGGACGAGGCGCGGGTCGAGGAATTCGGGCTCAAGAAGATGTGGAAGAGCCCCAACGGCACGATCCGCAACATCCTGGGCGGCGTGGTCTTTCGCGCGCCGATCATCTGCCGCAACGTGCCGCGCCTCGTGCCCGGCTGGACAAGGCCAATCGTGATCGGGCGTCACGCCTTCGGGGACCAATACAAGGCCACGGACATCAAGTTTCCCGGCCCCGGCACGCTGTCGATGAAATTCGTGGGCGAGGACGGCACGGTGATCGAGGAAGAGGTGTTCCGCGCGCCCTCTTCCGGCGTCTACATGGGGATGTACAACCTGGATCAGTCGATCATTGATTTTGCCCGTGCATCAATGAATTATGCGCTGAACCTCAAGTGGCCGCTCTACCTGAGCACCAAGAACACCATCCTCAAGCAATACGATGGCCGCTTCATGGAACTGTTCCAGCAGGTCTTTGACGCGGAATTCGCCGACAGGTTCGAGGCCGTCGGCATCGCGTATCAGCACCGCCTGATCGACGACATGGTGGCCTGCGCCATGAAATGGAATGGCGGCTTCGTCTGGGCCTGCAAGAACTATGACGGCGACGTGCAGTCCGATACGGTGGCACAAGGCTTCGGCTCGCTGGGTCTCATGACCTCGCAACTGCTCTCCCCCGATGGCAGGATCATGGAGGCCGAGGCCGCCCACGGCACCGTCACCCGCCATTACCGCCAGCACCAGCGCGGCGAGGCGACATCGACCAATTCCACCGCCTCGATCTATGCCTGGACGGGCGGGCTGCGCCACCGCGCGAAGCTTGACGGGAACGCCGCGCTCGCGCGGTTCGCAGACACGCTTGAGCGGGTCGTCGTGGAGACCATCGAATCGGGCCACATGACCAAGGATCTCGCGCTTCTGGTCGGGCCCGACCAGGGCTGGCTCACCACCATGGGCTTTCTCGAGAAGGTGCAGGCCAATCTCGATGCCGCGCTCGCGGGCTGAGCGTCACGCAGCCCTTGGCAGTGCCGGGGCTTCACGCTAAGAGGAGCGGAATTCCGGCAAGGGGCGTGGCGTGAGCGAAAGCGACAGTTTCATCGAGGAAGTCACCGAGGAGGTGCGCCGCGACCGGCTCTATGCGCTGATGCGCCGCTATGGCTGGATCGCGGTCCTGGCGATCCTGCTGCTGGTGGGCGGGGCCGCCTGGAACGAATGGCGCAAGGCGCAGGCCGAGGCCCGGGCCGAAGCCTTCGGCGATGCGATCCTCGTCGCCCTGGCCGGCCCGGACGCGGCCGCGCGCGCCGCCGCGCTTGACGCCATCGAGGCCCCCGGTCCTGGCGGCGCGGCGGTGGTCGATCTTCTGGCCGCAGCCGAACAGGCCGCGACCGATCCGGCAGCCGCGGCGGCCCGTCTTCTGGAGGTGGCCGACCGTGCGGGCGTGCCGCAGGTCTATCGGCAGATCGCCACGCTCAAGGCGGTGGCCCTGCCGGACAGCGGGCTGAGCGTCGAGGAACGCCGCGCGCGGCTTGAGCCGCTCGCCTCCGGCGCGGGCCTGCTCCGGCTTCTGGCCGAGGAACAGCTTGCCCTCCTCGATCTCGAGGCCGGCGCCCGCGCCGCCGCGCTCGACCGGCTCGCGGCGCTCGCCCTCGATGCCGAGGCGACAGCGGCCTTGCGCCGCCGCGTTACACAGGCGATTGTAGCCTTGGGAGAAACGCCGCCCGCGATGCCGGGCACGCAAAACGACCTGCCTGCCGGACAATGAGGCGGGACAGAAAACGGGACGATTGGGGACGGCAGTGGGCACGGTGAAAGCGGTTCTGATCGGGGCGTTTGCGGCGCTCGCCCTCATTGGCTGTGCCAAGAAGGAGCCGATCCTTCCGGGGGAGCGCGAGAATATCCGCGAGGTGCTCCAGACCGAGGCGCGGCGTGCGCAGGCGGTCGAGACGCCGGTGAACCGCGCGCTGCCGCTGTCGCTGCCCCCGGCCGAGGTCAATGCCGAATGGCGCCAGCGCCCCGGCACGCCCATCGGGCGGGTGGCGCACCCGGCCCTTTCGGACAATCCCTCGCTCATCTGGTCGGCCGATATCGGCGCAGGCGACGGGCGGCGCGTGCGCATCACCGCCGATCCGGTTGTGGCGGGCGGGCGCGTCTTCACGCTCGACGCGCAATCGCAGGTGGCCGCGGTCTCGACCTCGGGACAGGTGCTCTGGACCCGCAACCTCACCCCGGCCCTCGAGACCACCGACAACGCGTCGGGTGGCGGGCTGGCCCATGGCGAGGGCAAGCTTTTCGCGGTGACGAATTTCGGCGTTCTCTCGGCGCTCGATCCGAACAGCGGCGCGGTGATCTGGCAGCAGGATCTCGGCGCGCCCACCACGACCGCGCCCTCGGTGCATGACGGGCTTGTCTATGTCGTGGCGGGCGACGAGGTGGCCTGGGCCATCGAGACCGATACGGGCCGGCTGCGCTGGCAATTGTCGGGAACGCCCGACATCCATAACGTGCTGGGCGGCCCGGCCCCCGCGATCACCGACAAATACGTGATCTTCGCCTTCGGCGCGGGCGAGGTGCAGGGCGCCTTCCGCAAGGGCGGGCTGCGGCTCTGGGAGGCGCAGATCGCGGGCGAACGGCGCGGCGTGGCCAGCGGACGGGTGCGCGACATCACCGGCGATCCGGTGGTGGTGGGCGACCGCGTCTTCGTGGGCAGCCATGCGGGCCGGATGGTGGCGCTCAGCCTCGGCAGCGGCAAGCGGCTCTGGACCGCGAACGAAGGGCCGCTCAACCCGGTCTGGCCTGCGGGCGACTCGCTCTTCCTGGTGAGCGACCGCAACGAGCTTGTGCGCCTTTCCGCCGAGGACGGAAGCCGCATCTGGGGCCAGCCCCTGCCGCTCTTCACCGAGCGCAAGCCCAAGAAACAGGCGGGCATCGTCGGCCATTACGGCCCCGTCCTAGCCGGTGGGCAGCTTGTCGTCGCCTCCGCCGATGGCAAGCTGCGGCTGTTCGATCCGGTCTCGGGCCGTCAGATCCGCAACATCGACCTGCCCGGCGGCGCAAGCTCCAACCCGGTGGTGGCGGGCGGCACGCTCTACGTCGTGTCGAAGAAGGGGCAGCTTCTGGCTTTCCGTTGACCGCGCGATCGGCTATGACCGCCGCCTGACCGGCAGGAGCCTTGAGAGATGTCCTTCACCCTCGCCATCGTGGGGCGGCCCAACGTGGGCAAGTCCACGCTGTTCAACCGCCTTGTCGGCAAGCGCATCGCGCTGGTCGATGACCGCCCGGGCGTGACGCGCGACCTGCGCGAAGGCGCGGCGCGGCTGGGCGATCTGCGGTTCACGGTGATCGACACGGCCGGGCTGGAAGAGGCCACCGACGAGAGCCTTCAGGGCCGGATGCGCAAGCTGACCGAAGGCGCGGTGGACATGGCCGATATCTGCCTCTTCGTGATCGACGCGCGCGCCGGTGTCACGCCGACCGACGAGGTCTTTGCCGATATCCTGCGCAAGCGCGCGCGCCATGTGATCCTGGCCGCCAACAAGTCCGAAGGCTCCGCCGCCGATGCGGGCGTTTTCGAAGCCTATGGCCTCGGCCTCGGCGATCCGATCCGCCTCTCGGCCGAGCATGGCGAGGGGATGAACGAGCTTTACGCCCGGCTCATGCCGCTCTCGGACGCCTTCGCCGCCCGCGCCGAGGCCGAGGCCCCGGAAACCGATGTGCAGATCGATCTCGATCTGGAGGACGGGACCGAGGCCCCGGACTGGCGCCCGACCGGGGCGCGCCCGCTCCAGGTGGCGGTGGTGGGCCGGCCCAATGCCGGGAAATCCACGCTGATCAACAAGATACTCGGAGAAGAGCGGCTGCTCACCGGTCCCGAGGCCGGGATCACCCGCGATGCGATCTCGCTCCGGCTGGACTGGGACGGTCTGCCGGTGCGCATCTTCGACACGGCGGGCATGCGCAAGAAGGCGCGCGTGCAGGACAAGCTCGAAAAGCTCTCGGTCTCAGACGGGCTGCGCGCGGTCCGCTTCGCGGAGGTGGTCGTGGTGCTGCTCGACGCCGCCATCCCGTTCGAGCAACAGGACCTGCGCATCGCCGACCTGGCCGAGCGCGAGGGCCGCGCCGTGGTGGTCGCGGTCAACAAGTGGGACGTGGAAGAGGACCGCCAGGGCAAGCTGCGCGCGCTCAAGGAATCGTTCGAGCGGCTTTTGCCGCAGCTGCGCGGCGCGCCGCTCGTCACGGTCTCGGCGAAGACCGGCAAGGGGCTCGACCGGCTGCGCGCGGCGGTGGAAAAGGCGCATGAGGTCTGGAACCGCCGTGTGCCCACCGCGCAGCTCAACCGCTGGCTCACGGGGATGCTGGAACAGCACCCGCCCCCCGCGCCGGGCGGCCGCCGCGTCAAGCTGCGCTACATCACCCAGGCCAAGACGCGCCCGCCGGGCTTCGTGGTGATGTGCAGCCATCCCGACAAGCTGCCCGAGAGCTACACGCGCTATCTGGTGAACGGGCTGCGCGAGGCGTTCGACATGCCCGGCACGCCCATTCGCCTTTACGTGCGCGGTCAGGCCGACAAGAACCCCTACAAGGACCGCAAGAAACCGGGGCCATCCCGCCTGCGCAAGCATCTCTAGGTGAAGCGGGGCCCGCGCCCCCTTTTACCCGCCCGTATGGCTCATGTGGCGCGAGACGCGGCCATCGACGCTCTGGCGGGAATAGTCGAAATCGTGCCCCTTGGGCTTGCGCGCGATCGCGGCGCGGATCGCGGCCTCGAGCGGGGCATCGTCGCGCGGGTGGTTGCGCAGCGGCGCGCGCAGGTCGGCCATGTCTTCCTGCCCGAGGCACATGTAAAGCTCGCCCGTGCAGGTCAGCCGCACGCGGTTGCAGCTTTCGCAGAAATTGTGGCTGAGCGGCGTGATGAAGCCGATCTTCTGCCCCGTCTCCTCGAGCCGCACATAGCGCGCGGGTCCGCCCGTGCGCTCGGCCAGGTCGGTGAGCCTGTGGCGCTCGGCCAGCCGGGCGCGCAGGTCGGTCAGCTTCCAGTACTGGCCCAGCCGGTCCTCGTTGCCGATATCGCCCATGGGCATGACCTCGATGAAGGTCAGATCCATGTCCCGCGCGGCACACCAGTCAACCAGCGTGAAAAGCTCGTCCTCGTTGAAGCCCTTGAGCGCCACGGTGTTGATCTTGACGCGCAGCCCCGCCGCCTGCGCCGCGTCGATGCCGCGCAGCACCTGCGGCAGGCGGCCCCAGCGGGTGATCTCGGCGAACTTCGTCTCGTCGAGCGTGTCGAGCGAGACATTGACCCGCCGCACCCCGGCGGCGAAGAGATCCCCCGCGAAGCGTTCGAGCTGGGAGCCGTTGGTGGTCAGCGTCAGTTCCTTCAGCGCGCCGCTCTCCAGATGTCGGGTCATGGCGTTGAAGAAGGTCATGATCCCCTTGCGGACCAGCGGTTCGCCGCCGGTGATGCGCAGCTTTTCCACCCCCATGCGGATGAAGGTCGAGCACAGGCGGTCCAGCTCCTCATGCGTCAGAAGCTCCTTCTTCGGCAGAAAGGTCATGTTCTCCGACATGCAGTAGACGCAGCGGAAATCGCAGCGGTCGGTGACGGAGACACGCAGATAGGAGATGGCGCGCCGGAACGGGTCGATGAGCGGGGCTGTCATGGTGGAAACCTATTCCCGCGCCGGGGGGACGGCAAGGGGCATCTGCCGAAGCGCCTCCGGGCCGTTGCGGGCGGGACCGCGCGGCGCTAGGGTGACGGCATGAGCCGCCGCCTGACCGTTGCCCTTGTGTTCCTGCTGCTTGGCGGCTGCGCCGTGTTGACGCCGCCCCCCGCGCCCGCCCCGGAACCTGCTCCGATGTCCGGGCCGGTCACGGAACCCGAGACAGCCGCCGCCCCGCAGCCCGCCCGCGCGCGCCTGCCCGCAACCACCGTCGCCTCGCTTGGCGATGTGCGCGAGGCGGGGCTCTGGATGCGCACGCCGCTGGTCAGCGCGCCCATGCGCGGCACGGTGAGCGACCCGGATACCGGGCGCAGCGTGGCGCTTGATCTCATCCCCATCGAAGGCGATCCCGGCGCCGGAAGCCGTCTCTCGCTTGCCGCCTATCAGGCGCTCGGCCTGCCGCTGACGGCGCTGCCGGAACTGCGCGTCTCGGCGGGCGGCTGATTCGGCTATTCCACCGTGACCGATTTCGCCAGGTTGCGCGGCTGATCCACGTCGGTGCCCTTGGCGATGGCCGTGTGATAGGCGATGAGTTGCGCGGGCAGCGCATAGAGGATCGGCGCGAGCACCGGCTTCACCGTCGGCAGGGTGATTGCGCGGAACGTGCCCGCCCCGGCCGCCGCCACGCCCGCCGCATCGGAAATCAGCACGATCCGCCCGCCGCGCGCCATCACCTCCTGCATGTTCGACACGGTTTTCTCGAAAAGCGCGTCGCAGGGGGCCATGACGATCACCGGCATCGCCTCGTCGATGAGCGCGATGGGGCCGTGCTTGAGCTCTCCGGAAGCATGGGCTTCGGCATGGATATAGCTGATTTCCTTGAGCTTGAGCGCCCCTTCGAGCGCCAGCGGATACATCATCCCCCGCCCCAGGAAGAGCGCGCTCTGCGCCCCGGCCAGATCGCGGGCCACCTCGCGGATCGGTTCGTCGATCTCCATCGCGGTATTGATCGCGGCGGGCAGGCCGCGCAGGGCGGAGAGGAGTTCGGCCAGTTCCTCGGCCTCCAGCTGGCCGCGCGTGCGCGCCGCGCTGAGCGCCAGCAGCAGGAGCACGGTCAGCTGGCAGGTGAATGCCTTGGTCGAGGCAACGCCGATCTCGGCCCCGGCATGGATCGGCAGGGCCAGATCGCTCTCGCGGGCGATGGAACTGGTCTCGACATTGATCACCGCCAGAAGATGCGCGGCGCGGTCCCGGCAATAGCGCAGCGCGGCCAGCGTGTCGGCGGTCTCGCCCGACTGGCTGACGAAGATCGCCATGGTGCCGGGGCCGATGGGCGGCTCGCGATAGCGGAACTCTGAGGCGATATCGACCTCGACCGGGATCCGCGCCAGCTGCTCGAACCAGTATTTCGCCGTGAGACAGGCGTAATGGGCCGTGCCGCAGGCCACCAGCAGGATGCGTTCCACGCGCGCGAAATCGGGCATCGCCTCGGGCAGCACGATCTCGTTGCCGTCATCGCTCAGGAAATGGCGCAGCGCATTGCCGATCACCATCGGCTGCTCGGCGATCTCCTTGGCCATGAAATGCCGGTGCCCGGCCTTGTCCACGCGGGCACTGTCGATGGCGATCTTCGAGACCGGGCGGTTGGCGCGCCGCCCCTCTGCATCGGTGATGGTGACGCCCGCGCGCGTCACCACGGCGATGTCGCCCTCTTCCAGATAGGTGATGCGGTCGGTCATCGGCGCGAGCGCAATGGCGTCCGAGCCGACGAACATCTCCCCCTCGCCATGGCCGATGGCCAGCGGGCTGCCCGCCCGCGCGGCGACCAGAAGATCGCCCTCCCCGTCGAAGAGAAAGAGCAGCGCATAGGCCCCGCGCAGCCGCGCGATGGTGGCGCGGGCGGCGGCTTCCGGCTCCATGCCCTGCGCCATGTGGTGCTGCGTCAGCAGCGCCACCGTTTCGGTATCGGTGTCGGTCTCGTGGCCGATCCCGGCGGCAGCCAGTTCGGCGCGCAGCTCGCGGAAATTCTCGATGATGCCGTTATGCACCACGGCCACGGGTCCGGCGCGGTGCGGGTGCGCGTTCCTCTCGGTCGGCGCGCCATGGGTGGCCCAGCGGGTATGGCCGATCCCGGCCTTGCCCGCGAGCGGCTCATGCACCAGCAGGTCCGAAAGGTTGACGAGCTTGCCCACGGCGCGGCGGCGGTCAAGCACGCCCTCGTTGATCGTGGCGATGCCGGCGCTGTCATAGCCGCGATATTCGAGCCGCCGCAGCGATTCGAGCAGGATCGGCGCAACCTCGTGATTGCCCAGGATACCGACGATTCCGCACATGGTCAGGCCCCCTTGCCCATTTGTGACTTGAGCGCGCGCAGCCGCGCGAAGAACCGCGTGGCAAAGCCCGGCTTGTTCTCCTGCCGTGCCCGCGCGAGCGCCAGCGCCCCCGGCTCCACGTCGCGGCTGATGACCGAGCCCGAGCCGGTCATCGCCCCGTCGCCCACCGTCACCGGTGCCACCAGCATCGTGTCAGAGCCGATGAACACGCCCTTTCCGATGGTCGTGCGATGCTTGAAAACGCCGTCGTAATTGCACGTCACCGTGCCCGCGCCGATATTGCTGCCCTCGCCGATCTCGGCATCGCCGATATAGCTCAGGTGGTTGACCTTGGCCCCCTCGGCAAGAAGCGCGTTCTTGATCTCGACGAAATTGCCGATGCGCACATCCTCTGACAGTTCCGCGCCCGGGCGCAGCCGGGCATAGGGGCCCACCACTGCCCCGCGAGAGACATGGCAGCCCTCCAGATGCGAGAAGGACCGGATCAGCGCGCCGCTTTCCACCGTCACGCCGGGGCCGAAGACGACATAGGGCTCGATCAACGCATCGCGGCCCACCACCGTGTCGCGGGCGAAATGCACCGTCTCGGGCGCAGGCAGGGTGACGCCGGTCTCAAGCGCCTCGGCGCGGGCGCGCGCCTGAAAGGCGGCCTCGGCCCCGGCCAGCTCCGCGCGCGAATTGACGCCGAGCGTCTCGGCCTCCGCGCAGGTGACGGCGGTGGCGGAAAGGCCCCGCGCGCGGGCCAGCGTCACGATATCGGTGAGGTAGTATTCGCCCGCCGCGTTGTCGTTGCCGACCGCCTCGACCAGATCGAAGAGAACGGGGGCCGCGGCCATCACCACGCCGCTGTTGCAGAGCGTGATCGCGCGTTCCGCCTCGGTCGCGTCCTTGAACTCGACGATCCGCTCCAGGTCGTCATCCGCCATGACGAGCCGGCCGTAGCGTCCCGGATCGGCGGCCTCGAAACCCAGCACGACGATATCGTGCCGCGCGCGCGCCTGCGCCATGCGCGCAAGCGTCTCGGGCCGGATGAAGGGCGTATCGCCGTAAAGCACCACCGCGTCGCCCGCGAAACCGTCAAGCGCGGGTGCCGCCTGCGCAACCGCATGCGCCGTGCCCAGCTGCTCGGCCTGGATCACCACCTGCGCTTCGGGATCATGGGCCAGAACGGCCGTGCGCACCGCCTCGGCCCCGTGACCGGCAACCACCACCACCCGCGCAGGATCGAGCGCGGCCCCCGCGGCCATGGCGTGGATGAGCATCGCCTCCCCCGCCACCGGGTGCAGCACCTTGGGCAGGTCCGAGTTCATGCGGGTTCCCTTGCCGGCGGCAAGCACGATGAGGGCAACGGGCATGGATCAAGCTCTTTATGGGGGCAATTCCCCGCCTTTCTATCGGTTTTGCCCAAGGGCGCAAGGGCCGTGACCGGAAATCCTTGTGACCTTTTCCTGACACGGCTATGCGAGGCTGTGCCGGACGTCAGGAGGGCTCCCCATGCGCACCGTGGTCTTCGATCTCGACGGCACGCTCGCCGACACGAGCGGCGATCTGATCGCCGCGGCCAATGCCTGTTTCCGGGCCATGGGCGCGGGCGATCCGCTCTGCGCCGCGCGCGATGCGGGCGTGGCGCTGCGCGGCGGGCGGGCGATGTTGCGGCTGGGGATGCAGCGGCTGGGGCGCGGCGACGACGCGGCCGAGATCGACCGGCAATACCCGGTGCTGCTTGCGGCCTATGCCGAGGCGATCGACACGCATACCCGCCTTTATCCCGGCGCGATGGCGGCGGTGGAGGGGCTGCGCGGCGCGGGCTACCGCGTGGCGATCTGCACCAACAAGCCCGAGGCGCTGGCGCGGCTCCTGCTCGACCGGCTGGGCGTGCTGGAGGCGTTTCACGCGCTCACCGGGGCAGACACGCTGCCGGTGCGCAAGCCCCATCCCGGGCACCTCACCGAGACCGTGCGCCGCGCGGGCGGCGATCCGGCGCGCGCGCTGCTTGTGGGTGATTCGGATACCGACCGCGAGACCGCGCGCGCGGCGGGCGTGCCCTCGGTGCTGGTGGGCTTCGGTCCCTCGGGTGCCGACATGGCCGCGCTGGAGCCCGCGGCGATCATCGCCCATTTCGACGAATTGCAGGGGGTGGTGGCGCGGCTCATCGGGTGAGCCGCCTGTCCGGGAGGGCATGGCCCTTCCGCATTGTCGCCCCCGCCATCCGTGATAAGGTCCGCGCGTTGCAAGCGGGAAGGATGCCCCATGGCCTCTCGGGTGATTCCGGTGGATCCCTTCGATCTGGTGATTTTCGGCGGCACCGGCGATCTGGCGCGGCGCAAGATCCTGCCCGCGCTCTATCGCCGCTTTACCGCCGGACAGTTCGCCAGCGACACGCGCCTGATCGGGGCCGCGCGCGCGGAGATGGACGCAACCGCCTACCGCGCCTTTGCCCGCGACGCGCTGACCGAGTTCGCCCCGGAGGAGGCGGCGCGCAGGAAACCCCTCGCGGCCTTTCTCGACATGATCGATTATGTCACCCTCGACGCGCGCGGCGAGACCGGCTGGCAATCCCTCGCGTCCAGGACCCGCGCAACCCGCATCCGCGCCTACTACTTCTCCGTCGGCCCGGCGCTCTTCGGGGATCTGGCCAAGCGGCTGCAAAAGCACGGGCTGGCCGAGGGCGATGCGCGCATCGTCGTGGAAAAGCCCTTCGGCCACGATCTCGAGAGCGCGCGCGCCCTCAACCGCACGCTGGCGCGCCATTTCGAAGAGGGGCAGATCTACCGCATCGATCATTACCTGGGCAAGGAGACCGTGCAGAACCTCATGGCGATCCGCTTCGGCAACGTGCTCTTCGAGCCCTTGTGGAACAGCCAGTATGTCGATCACATCCAGATCACCGTGGCCGAGAGCGTGGGCGTGGGCGGGCGCGGCGATTACTACGACCGCGTCGGCACCATGCGCGACATGGTCCAGAACCACCTGATGCAGCTCCTGTGCCTCATCGCGATGGAGCCGCCCGCCCGCTTTGCCCCCGATTCGGTGCGCGACGAAAAGCTCAAGGTCATCCGCGCCCTCGACCCGGTGGCGCGCGCCGACGCGGTGCGCGGACAATACGAGGGTGAGGGCGACCAGC
>MDTD01008526.1_pt1 | contig 21155 bp, 19 predicted proteins | sample 811221 | NCBI WGS metagenome assembly MDTD01 (sample SAMN05326646, study PRJNA326480) | marine metagenome | isolation source: seawater | place: Pacific Ocean: South West | collected 2011
GGCCTGGGCGTCGCTGAAGGGCGTCATCGAGCACAGTCTCGACGGGCGGGTCGACCCGCCGGGCACGGATCTGCCGCTGGTCGAGCTGACGGTCCGCACACCGTGACGGACCGGGGGATCGAGGTGCTGGCCGCCACGCTGACCGGGGTGGCTCTCTGCTTGGGCGCCTGCTCGACGGACGTGGCACCGCCGTCCGATCCGACGGCGCAGTCGGCTGCCGTGCCATTGGTGCCGCGCACCGCCGAGCAGATCGTCAGTGCGCTGCAGCGGGAGGGCTTCGACGTGGATCATCCCACCGAGGCCACCGACGTCAACTGCGCTCAGGCCGGCTGCACGCAGGCCGTGGTCACCGACAGGTTCCGGCTACTGGTCTTCCCGAGCACCGGGTCGGCTCAGACGTACGCCGCGTCGCAGGACATGAGACAGATCGAGACGATCGCCGTCGGGTTCGCCCCCGTCGTGCCCGAGGCTCAGCGCGACCGGTACTGGAACGCGATCGTCCGGCTGGCGCGATAGTTCGCAGCGGCCTAGCTGCTGCTCTCCACACCGACGTGGGCGGCGCGCTGCGTGTCGAGGAAACGGGGGATGTCGTCGGCGGTCGTGGGCCTGCCGTAGAGATAGCCCTGGGCGACATCGCATCGATGGTCGGTGAGCCAGGTGGCGGTGTCGGCGTCTTCGACACCCTCGGCGACGACGGTGATGTCGAGGGTGTGGGTCAGGTTGATGACGGCATCGACCACAGCAGCGGCTTTGCTGTTGGTGGTGACGCGGGCGATGAAGTGCCGGTCGAGTTTGATCTCGTCGATGGGCAGGTCACGCAGGTAGGACAGCGCCGAGTACCCGCTGCCGAAGTCGTCGATCGCGATGCGGATTCCGAGCTGGCGCAGTCGGTGCAGCACAGTGGTGACCGTGCTGACCTCGGAGAGCACCAGGTCCTCGGTGATCTCGACGGTCAGCAGCTCCGGCGTCAGGACGCGCTGCTGCAGTGCGGCGCTCAAGGTGTCCGGCAACGACGTGTCCCGCAGCGACGGCGCGAAGAGGTTGACGGCCACCGGTAGCCGGATGCCCTGCCGGGCCCAGCCGGCGACATCGGCGAGGGACTGGTCGATGACCAGGTCGGTGACCGGGCGCATGAGACCATGCTGTCGCACCAGAGGCAGGAACGTGTCGGGGTGCAGTGTGCCCAGATGGGGGTGGGGCCAACGCAGCAGAGCTTCCACTCCTACGATGCGCCCGGTACCCAAGTCGATCTGGGGTTGGTAGACGACCTGCAGGCCGCGTCGGTCGATGGCTTGGCGCAGTTCGCCGAGCAGCCGGATCCGGGCGGCGCCCTCGCTCAGCGGTGGTGCGGCGGTGGTTTCGGCGCGCTGCACGGCGTCGGGGTGGGCTGCCGGCATGTCGGCGTCGAAGACGCGCACCTGGGTACAGCGGGAGCGTTTGGCGGCGTACATGGCGATGTCGGCGCGTTTGATCAGGGTGGCGGCGTCCAGGTCGGGCTCGGCGGGCGACGCAACCGCCACTCCGACGCTGGGATGCAGCAGCATCTCCTGATCGTCGATGCGGAACGGCCGCCGGAAAGCGGTGAGGATTCGTTGCGCTGCGATCTGATGGGAGTCGCCGGTGCGGTCTTCGAGCAGCAACGCGAAGGCGTCACCACCGATGCGGGCGGCGGTGTCACCGGGGCGGATGCACTCGGCGATGCGCTGGCCGGCGACCGCGAGCACACTGTCGGCCGCGGGATGGCCGAGGGTGTCGTTGACGAGCCTGAAATCGTCGAGATCCAATGAGACCACAGCGATCGACCGGTCGTCGCGCGCCCGCAGGGTCATCGCGTGGGCCAGTCGATCGGAGAACAACGAGCGGTTGGCCAGCCCGGTCAACGGGTCACGCAGGGCCTGCTCGGCCGCCGTCGCCAGCAACCGCCTGTTCTCCCACGCCGACACCACCTGCCGGGCACAGACCGCGACGACGACGGCGGGTACGAGAAATTGCTCGAGCCCGGACATCACCAACGGCGGTCCGATGGTGCCGGCCAGCAGCAGCGGGACGTAGGGCAGCCACAGCGACGCGGTCGACGGCAGCACCACCACTGTGCGGGGCTCGTGAGCTTCGCGGCTGAGCACCGCCGCCGCGGCGAACGCGGTCAACGACGCCGCCCAGAGCACGTCCAGCAGATCGCCGGTGCTGTATCGCCCGCCGGCGGTGAGGTGCGCGAAGGCGCTGTCGGCGATGCTCATGAGCGTTACGGCAAGCGTGAGTGTGGCCAGCATGACGCGTTGACGAGCGTCGGCGCGCACGAGCACGACGACGGCGATTGTCAGGGCGATCATGTCGAGCACCGGATAGAGAAATGCGACCGCAAGCGCGGCCCGGTCTTCCCGGTAGGTGCTGTACACGTCGTTCAGCACCAGCACCCAGGCCAACAGGAACAGACACAACGCCACGGTGATCGCGTCGAGCAGCAGCCTGAACCGCCCCTGGTGGGTGGCAGTGGTGATCAACTGGGCGAAAGCGGCGACCAGCAGTACCCCGAACAGCAGGTAGAACGCGTCAGCCGCAGACGGCGTCGTGGGCTCGACACCAGGCAACAGGTCGTACACCAGCCACAGGCCGTCGCCCAGCGACCAGGCGCCCAGCGCCGCCGCCATGATCACCCAGGTCCTGCGTAGCCGGTCCGTGGCCGCTCGGGCGGCCAGCACCGCACAGGCCGTCGCGTACAGCGCCAGCCCGAACGACACCGTGTCATCGAACAGGACGACAGCCGTGCTTTTGCCTCCGACGAGCAACGCCGAGGTCAGCGCCGCGGTGAACACCGCCGGAATCGCGATCGCCACCGTCGCGCGCAGCGGACGTCGGCTCATGGCTCGACCTCCCTTGCTGCTCACGCTGCCCGGTTGGCCTGCTGATCGGGATGTGATCGGCGACCGGCGGCAATTGACGCTAGCTCAAATCACTGCCCGCGATGCATCAGATCGCGACAATCACAGTTCTGTCGGCAAACACTACGGCGTTGCCTGCAGCTACCCGCTGGCGGCGCCAGCGGGGTACAGCTGCACCTCCTGGGCTTTGACGGCGAAATACGCCGTTGCGCCCGGCTCCAGCTCGAGATCGGCGACCGCGGTGGCCGTGACGTCTGCGGCGAGACCGGTACCACCGTCGGGTTGCGCGTCTGCCCGGACGCGCACCGTTTCGCCGTGGACCTCCATCTCGGCGATCGACACCGGCACCACGTTGCGGGGGCTGCCGTGCGGGATGGTGGTGAACACCGCCACCGCGCTCGGGCGGCACAGTGCCACCGCCTCGGTGCCGGGCTCGAGGTCACCCGTTCCGGACATCTCCGTACCCCAGGCGGTGCGAATGGTCCCGGGCCGCACTATCCGCCCGGCGACGAGGTTGATGCCGGCGATCCGCGCGGCGAATTCGCTGCGCGGGGTGGTCAGGACCCGTCGCGCCGGTCCGTGTTCGACGACCCGCCCGTGCTCGATGACCGCGACGTCGTCGGCGACGGCCAGCGCATCCAGCAGGTCGTGGGTGACGAGGACCGCGGTGCGACGCCGTTCGCGCAGCATGGTGCGCAGCAGCCGGCGCATCGCCGGTGCGGCGGTGACGTCGAGCGCCGACAACGGCTCGTCGAGCAGCAGCAGCCGCGGCTCGGTCGCCAGCGCTCGGGCGAGAGCGACCCGCTGGGCCTGCCCGCCCGACAGCTGAGCCGGTTTGCGTTCGGCCAGCTCGGTCGCCTCGACCGCGGCGAGCCACCGCTCGGCGGCGGCGCGCGCCGCCGAGCGCGACAGGCCCGCGCAGCGCGGGCCATAGGCGACGTTGGCGGCGACGGTCAGGTGCGGGAACAACAGTGCCTGCTGCGACAGCAGGGCCACGCCGCGGCGGTGCGGCGCGACGAATGTGCCTGCGTCCGTGTCGGTGAGGACCACATCACCGAGGCGGACACGGCCGCAGTCGGGGTGGAGCAGTCCGGCGAGAAGCAAGAGCAGCGTGGACTTGCCGACCCCATTCGGGCCGAGCACCGCCAACACCCGGCCCTCGTCGACGGTGAGATCGACATCCACACCGCGCGCCGCCAGCCGTGCCTGGACCTGCAGGTGGCTCACAGCGGCCCCGCCAGGCGTCGGCTGGCCGTCGCGATCACGATTGCGGTGGCGACCACGATGAGCAACAACGACAGGGCGACGGCGGCGTCGGCGTCGGTTTCCCGTTGCAGGTAGATCTCCAGCGGCAAGGTGCGGGTGACACCCTGCAACGAGCCCGCGAAGGTCAGCGTGGCACCGAACTCGCCGAGCGACCGGGCGAACGCCAGCACCGCGCCCGAGACGAGACCGGGCAACACCAGGGGCATGGTCACGGTCCGCAGCACGGTGGTGGGCCGAGCGCCGAGCGTCGCGGCGACCTGCTCGTAGCCGGTTCCTGCCGAGCGCAGCGCGCCCTCGAGGCTGACGACCAGAAACGGCAGAGACACGAAGGCCTGCGCCACGATCACCGCAGTGGTCGAGAAGGCGATCCGCAGCCCCAGGACTTCCAGGTACTGCCCGATCAACCCCTGCCGACCGAACGTGTACAGCAGCGCGATGCCGCCGACCACGGGAGGCAACACCAGCGGTAAGAGCACCAGGGCCCGCAGCACGGGACGGCCGGGGAACCCGCCCCGCGACAGTGCCAACGCCATCGGCACACCCAGCACGATGCAGATGGCGGTGCTCGCCGTCGCGGTCCTGATGCTGAGAAGCAATGCGGCGCGCGATGATTCGGAGGTGATCAGAGGCACGAAGTTGGGCCAGTCGATGCTGATGAGGATGGCCAGCAGCGGGATGATCACGAACAGCGCGCCGAGCGTCGCGGGCACGTACACCCAGCGGGGAAGCCCGACCTGAACCGGGCGGTGGCGCCGCCGCGGCCGATTCATGGCGCCGCGAAGCCGGCCGATGCGAGAACCTCCCGTCCCTGCGCGCCGGTGACCAGGTCGACAAATGCCTGCGCGCCAGCAGGATTGGCTGCATTCCGCACCACGGCGATCGGATAGACGTTGACGGCAGCCGCGGCCTCGGGGAACGGGACCTCGGTGACGTCGTCGGCAGCGTCGGCGGCGTCGGTGACATAGACCAGGACCGCGTCGGCCTGCCCGGAGACGACCTTGCCGAGGACATCGGTGACGCTCGATTCCTCACTGACCGGTCGCAGCGCCACCCCGGTGAATCGTTCGACCGTCTCGGTCGCCGCGCCGCACGGCACCTGGGGGGCGCAGACGACGACCTGGAGATCCGGGTCGGCCAGGTCCGAAAATTGTTGGACGCCTTTCGGATTACCGGGCGGGGTGACGATGGTCAGTGTGTTCGCGGCGAAGTCGACCGGCGCGCCGGACACGACGCCACTGTCGACGGCCTTGGCCATGTTCTCGGGGTTCGCGGAGGCGAACACGTCGGCCGGCGCACCCTGGACGAGCTGGGTGACCAGGCTGGACGACCCGGCGAAGTTGAAGGTCACCGTGGTGCCGGGGTGGTCGCGCTCGAACCGGTCGCCGAGGTCGGTGAAGGTCGGCTGCAGCGAGGCTGCCGCGTACACCGTGATCTCGCCGGTGACCGCTGTGCCCTCGGCCGTGCCGGAGTGCTGCGGAGGCGGTGAGCATGAAGCGACCAGGGCCGCGGTGGTCAAACCTACTGCGAGCCAGGCCGACTTCATGATGCCGGGGCGGGTGTTTCGACGATCACGGTGGTGGCCTTCACCACGGCCACCGCGATGACGCCCGGCTCCAGTCCGAGCTGATCCACCGATCCGGTGCTCATCAGCGACACCACTGTGAAGGGGCCGCACTGCATCTCCACCTCGCTCATCACCCGATCCTTGGTCACCTTGGTGACCAGGCCGGTGAACCGGTTGCGCGCCGAGCTGCCGACGCCCAGCGGGTCCGGCGGCGGCGAAGCGTGGTCCCGGGCGAACTCGGCGAGCACGTCCCCGGCGATGACCTTGCGTCCGGACTCGTCGGTGGACGACGGCAGTGTGCCGCTGTCGACCCGGCGACGGATGGTGTCGTCGCTGACGCCGAGCAACGCCGCCGCGTCTTTGATCCGGATCGCCGGCACCATCTCAGCCACTCCCTGTCGTCTGCACACTTTTGTTCGCAAAATCGGACAACGGAGAGCATTCTAACCGCATTTGCGGTTCAGAACCGCTCCGTGTCGGGTTGCTCCTCGTCCTCGGGGTCGTCGAGCACCGAGAACGGTTCGGTCGGTGTCTCCACGACCTGCAGCTGCGCGGCCGACTCCGAGGGCACCACATTGCGTGACAGTGCGTGCAGTGCCCGCTCGGTGCCGACGTCGTGCCCGGCCCGCTCCGACAACAGCCAACGCACCTCCAGGAGATCGCAGTAGGCCTGCACCGCGCTGCCGGTGTTACCGACCGCCGCGTGGGCGCGGTGCATCATCGGTGTCGCGACTTCCATCACCCACAGCTGGCCCGCCGTGCGCTCGTCGACATCATGGCCGGCCTCCCGGCTCAACTGGCCGCGGTAGGCCTGCAGATCGCCGAGCAGGATCCGCGCCTGACCTTCGCCCACGTCCAATCCGGTCAACCGCTGCAGCGCGGTGGCGTAGTAGCGGCGGTCGCCGACCGCCACATGCAGCTGGAGTTCATCCGTGCCGGCCCGGACGGGCTGCAGCGACACCTCGTCCACCGCAAACCCCAGTTCATTGAGCTTGCGGATGGTGCCCTCGACGCGGTACCGGTCGGCGAAGCCGAACGTCGGTGTGGCGTGCAGCAACTCCCACAGATCCTCGTAGCGCGTCCTGATGCCCAGCGCTTCCTGGATGAAGCCGGCCTGTAGGTCGGGTCTGCCGAGCCGGGCCGCGACGTCGAGCAGGCCCGCGGCGACGTTCTCGACGGTGATGTCGATGTCGTGGGTGCGCTGCCCGTCGGACAGCGACGGGTGGATCTCACTGGTCTCGGCGTCGACCAGGAATGCCTGCAGCACCTGGCCGTCGCGGGAGAACAGCGTGTTGGCCAGGGAGCAGTCTCCCCAGAACACCCCGTGGCGGTGCAGGTCGACCAACAGCGTGGCCATCGCGTCGAACAGGCGGGTGCGGTGTTTGGGCGCGTCCGGCGGCAGCCTCATGAACATCCGTCGGTACTGCCAGGACCCGACCAGATAGCGCGTCACCAGGATCGCGGTGTCGAAATCCGGCTGAATCACCACCCCGGCCGGGCGTACGGCGTTGAGCCCCATCTCTTCGAGGCGGCCCAGCACGCCGTACTCACGGGCCGCGATGCGCGGAGGCAATTCCTTGAGCGCCCACAACTGTCCGTCGGCCTCGACGAACTTCACCAGGTGCCGGCTCGGTCCCACCGCCATGTCGCGCAGCGCGACCTGAGGTGCCGACCAGTCGTCCAGCGGCCGGTCCCAGGGCAGCACCAACAGCCCCGGGCAGGTGGCCCGAAGCCGCAACTCCGGAGCGGCCATCTGACGATCCGCCGTGACAGACCTCGAGGTCAGGCGTTCGCGGCCGCGTGACGCCCGCGGTTCTCGGTACTGCGCGTCAGATTGTCGCCGGACTGGGGGTCGAACAGGTGCAGTCGCGACGCGTCCAGCCACAGCGTCGCCTTGTCTCCGGAGCTGACGCGGCTCATCGGATCGAGTTCGACGCAGATCTGGCTGCGCAACTGCTCACTGTCGAGCTCGCTGGCCAACTCGGCGAGCTGGCCGGAGATCTCGGTGTCGGCCTCGAACGGCACGAAGGCGTACTGCTCGTTGCCCAGCCACTCCGTGACGTCGATGGTCACGTCGAACGTGACACCACGCGAACGCTTGTCGTCATCGACGAACTCGGCATCCTCGAACGCGCCGGGACGGATGCCGGCGATGTACACCTTGTTCTCCTCGACGCGGTCGCGCCACTCGTCGCGCAACGGGACGGTCGCGAAGGGCAGTTCGATCTCGTTGCCGCGCACCCGCGCCGGCACGAAGTTCATCGGCGGTGAGCCGATGAAACCGGCGACGAACAGGTTCACCGGCTGATCGTAGAGTTCTCGCGGACTGGCGACCTGCTGCAGCAGGCCCTTCTTCAGGACCGCGACGCGGTCACCGAGCGTCATCGCCTCGGTCTGGTCGTGGGTGACGTAGACGGTGGTCACTCCCAGCCGGCGCTGCAGACGCAGGATCTCGGTGCGCATCTGACCGCGCAGCTTGGCGTCGAGGTTGCTCAGCGGCTCGTCGAACAGGAACGCGTCGGCCTGACGGACGATGGCGCGCCCCATGGCGACGCGCTGCCGCTGACCGCCGGAGAGGTTGGCAGGCTTGCGGTCGAGATGCTCGCCGAGTTCGAGCGTGTCGGCGGCCTCGGTGACCCGCTTGCGGATCTCCTCGTCGGACAGCTTGCCCGACAACCGAAGTGGGAAAGCAATGTTCTCGAACACCGACAGGTGCGGGTACAGGGCATAGTTCTGGAACACCATGGACAGATTGCGGTCCCGCGGGGCCTTGTCGTTGACCCGTTTGTCGCCGATCAACATGTCACCGGACGTGATGTCCTCGAGTCCGACGATCATCCGCAGCAGGGTCGACTTCCCACAACCCGACGGCCCGACCAGGATCATGAACTCCCCGTCAGCGATGTCGAGGCTGACATCGTTGACGGCCGGATAGCCGTCACCGTACTTCTTGACGATGTTGCGCATCGTGATTGCTGCCATGGGTTATCCCTTCACTGCTCCGGACGTCAGACCGGCGACGATGCGCCGCTGGAAGATGAGGACGAGGATGACGACGGGGATCGTCACGATCACCGACGCGGCCATGATGTAGGGCACCGGCGACTCGAAATACGAGGCGCCCTGGAAGAACGCCAGCGCCGCCGGCACCGTGCGCGCGCTGTCCGTCGAGGTCAGCGAGATCGCGAACAGAAAGTCGTTCCAGCAGAAGAAGAACGTCAGGATGGCCGTGGTGAACACACCCGGCGCGGCCAGCGGCACGATCACCTTGCGGAATGCCTGCCACTGCGTGGCGCCGTCGACCTGCGCGGCGTGCTCCATCTCCCAGGGGATCTGGCGGAAGAACGCCGACATCGTCCAGATCGACAGCGGCAACGCGAAGGTCAGGTAGGGGATGATCAAGCCCAGCCAGGTGTCATAGATCCCCAGCCCGCGCCACATGTCGAACAGCGGCCCGACCAGTGCGGCCTGGGGGAACATCGCGATCGCGAGGGCCAGCGACAGCAGCACCTTCTTCCCGGGAAACTCGAGCCGGGCGATCGCGTAGGCGGCGAACATCGCGATGATCACCGAGATGACGGTGGCAATGACCGCGATGCCGATCGAGTTGATCAACGCCCGGGTGAACAACGGCTGGCTGAAAATCTGGGCGAAGTTGTCCAAGGTGAACGTGCTCGGCAGGAACTGCGGATCCCGGGACACGATGTCCGAAGGCGGTTTGAACGACAGGCTGATCATCCACAACACCGGGAAGATGCTGTAGATGACGATCACAATGCCGGCGATCGTCCACCACTTGCTGTTCTTGGCGCTGTTCACTGGTCGCCCCTGACTTGTGAGAGGTCGGTCTTGAAGACCTTGACGAAGATCCAGGCGATCACCACCACGGTCAGGAACAGCAGCACCGAGACCGCTGATCCCATCCCGAGGTTGACCAGCGTGACGTTCTGCCGGTACGCCAGGAACGAGATGGTCTCGGTGTTGTTGGCGCCGCCGGTCATCACGAACGGGTTGTCGAAGATCCGCCACGCGTCGAGGGTGCGGAAGAGCAGTGCGACCATGATCGCGGCCTTCATGTTGGGAAGGGTCACCTTCCACAACCGCTGCCAGGCGGTGGCACCGTCGACCTTGGCGGCCTCCTGCATGTCCTCGGGCACCTGGACCAGCCCCGCCAGCAGCAGCAACGAGATGAACGGAGTGGTCTTCCAGATCTCGGAGAGGCAGATGACGAAGATCGCCGTCCACCGGTCACCGAACCAGTCGAAGCCGGTGATGTCGAACCACGTGTTCACGAACCCGGAGTCGATGGCGAAGGCGTAGCGCCAGATGAAGGCCGAGACCACGGTGACGATGCCGTACGGGATCAGGATCGCGGTTCGCAGCGGCCCCCGGCCACGAATGATGCGCAGCATCACGAACGCGAACCAGAACCCCAGCACCAGCTCGATGGCCACGGTGACGACGGTGATCGTCAGCGTGGTGACGAAGTCGTTCCACCACACCGGGTCGGTGAGGATCACGAGGTAGTTGCTCAGCCCGACGAATGTCCGTCCGCCCGGGTCGGTGAGCCGGAAGTTGTACAGCGACAACACCAGCGCATAGATCAGTGGGTAGGCCGTCACCAGCAGCATGACTGCGTAGGACGGCAACGTCAGGAAGATCCCGAGCCGTCGTTCCCCGCGGGCCCGTTCGCTGCGCGCCGGCTTCCCGGGCTCTTTCTGCAGCGGAGCGTCTCGGTCGGGCGCCGCTGTCGCGGTCACAGCAGTCGCCTTCCAGCCAGCACGTCAGCCATGAACTGGTCTGTCCTTTCCGGTGTTTCGGCGGTCACTGAGTCCGGCGGATGCCAACTCTGGGTGATGGCGCCGGAGACGTCGGTGTAGAACGGCGTCAGCGGGCGTGGACCCGCCTCAGCGATCGATTCGCGGATCAGGTCGGCGTTGTCGTATTCGGCTCGGACGTCCGGATTGTCGTAGGACCCCGCATACGGCGACGGCTCGCCCTCGTCGATCATGTACTGGGTGGCCTTGGGCTCGGCGTTGATGCACTCGATGGCGGCCACCGCTTCGTCGGGGTACGCCGAATAGGCTCCGACGGCGAGGTTGGCACCACCCAGAGGTGGCTGGCTGGGCCGGTCGGGAAGCACCCGTGGGTAGCGTGCCCAGCCGATGTCGTCGACGACCGCCTGGTCCAGCGAACCGTCTTCGGCGGCGCCACGCGCCGCCGCCAGCACATACGGCCAGTTCAGCATGAAGCCGCCGTTGCCGGACTGGAAGGTGGCGCGGGCCTGCTCTTCCTGGGCGTTGGACAGGTCGGCCGGAGCGGCGGCCGACCGCGCCAGCGACCCGACGATCTCGGCGGCCTTGAGGCCCGCGGGGCTGTTGAGTGCCGGGGTCGCGTCGCGTCCGGCGTCGGCGTTCTGCAGGATCTCGCCACCGCCCGACAACACCAGCGCGTTGATCCACACCATGTAGCCCTCATAGCGAGCGCCCTGTTCGGCGACCGTCTTGTTCTGGCTCACAGCGGCTTTGAGCATCTCATCCCACGTGAATGTTGGTTCGGTGGGATCGACACCGGCAGCCTCAGCCACCGACTTGCGGTACCACAGCAGCTGCGCGTTGGACTTGAACGGTGCTGCGTAAAGGGTGTCCTTCCAGGTCCCGGTCTCGATCGGGGCGGGCAGCATGCCGGCAGTGAGCCGCTGTGTCTCGTCCTCGGTAAACGGCCGGATGAAGCCGGCGTTGGCGAACTCCGCGGTGAACACGACATCGACGCTGACGATGTCGATCGAGCTGTCTCGCGCCGCCAGCCGGCGCACCATCTGCTCGCGCTGGCCCGTCGCGCTGGAGGGAAGCACCTCGGTGCGCACCCGGTAGGCGCCACCCGAGGCGTCCGCGCACTGCTGGGCCCGCGCGTCGGCGCCGCCGTTGTCGGGGAAGACGTACCACGTAAGCGTCGGCGGGCCGCCCTGACTGCCGCAGCCGGACAACAACGTTGCCGCCAGCAGGGGCGCGCTGGCCAGCGCTATCACGCGGCGGCACCGCCCCCCGGCGAATCGAATTCGTCTCATCACGTCCTCGTCGTCGATGCCAGATGCGCAGTCCGCCCCAGGATGGGGCCGCGAACTGCACATTCGGTACGTCGAAGAGTGTGTCACACCTCACAGGCGCGGTGGGGCAGCGGTGTCAGTGCGGCGGGGCGGTCGAGTTCCGGATCACGAGCTGAGTCGGCAACGTGGTCCGCGCCGGCATCGGGCCACCGTCGTCCTGCAGGGCGTCGAGCACGCTCACGGCTGCGAGGCGCCCCTGTTCGCGTACCGGCTGCGCGACCGTGGTCAGCTCACTCAATTCGGCGGACGGGTGGTCATCGACACCGATCACCGAAATCTGCTGCGGTACTGCGACTCCCGATTTCCTGAGGGTGCGCAGCGCGCCGAGGGCGATCTCGTCGGAGTGGCAGAACACCGCCGACGGTAACCCGGGGCGGCTCAGCAGCGTCTCCATGCCGTGGGCGCCGCCGTCGATACCCCACGGCACCCGCACGACCGTGGGCTCCGCCACGCCGGCGGCCGTCATCTGATCATGAAATCCGCGGATGCGGGCCTCATCTGCGGCCCAGGCGGTGCCCTCCTGGTCGACAGCCTGGATCATGGCGATGTCGCGGTGGCCGATTCGCAGCAGGTATCCCACCGCCTGCGACGCGGCCAGTTCGTCGTCGATGCCGATCCAGGGCCGGCCCCCAGCCGGGTGGTGGCCCCCGACCTGAACGGTCGGCACGCCCAGTTGGTCCAGGCGGGTGCGTTCCCGCGCGGACAGTGGGACGGACGCGATGATCACCGCGTCCACCTTGCGCCGCAACGGAAGTGCTTCGAAGAATCGGTGCCGGGCAGACGAGTCGGGCAGCGTACACAGGACCAGATCGACTCCGACGGCATCGAATTCACCGGCCACCCCGGCAAGCACCGTGGCGTAGAACCAGGCGTCGATGCGCGGCACCACCACGCCCACGCGGCCGGTGGAGCCCCCTGACAGGCGGGACGCCTCGGGCGAGACGACATAGGCCAATTCGCGCGCCGCCAACATGATCCTGTCTCTGGTGGCGGGGGAGACACCGGGCTCGCCGCGGAGCGCACGCGACACGGACGCGATCGAGACCCCGCACCGCTGCGCAACGTCGGTCATGTTGACCGTCTGCCTGGGAATCATCCCCACCATCTGCTCCTCGGGCGCCGAGGCTAGCGCAACGAAAGTACTTACGTCTACGCCACGAAGTTTGACACACTGCAGCTGATGGCCGACTCTGGTGCCGCAAACGTTTACGCAACACCGAGGAGCGCCGTGCCCGTCCCGAGTCCGTCCTGGTGGCAGACCGCCGTGGTCTACCAGGTCTACATCCGCAGCTTCGCCGACGGGAGCGGAGACGGTATCGGCGACGTCCAGGGGCTGCGTCAGCGTCTGCCGTATCTCGCCGAGCTGGGTGTCGACGCGATCTGGATCAACCCGTGGTACCCGTCGCCGATGGCCGATGCCGGTTACGACGTCGCCGACTACCGCGACATCGAGCCGAGCTACGGCACGCTCGACGAGGCGCAGGCGGCCATTGCCGAGGCCCACACGCTCGGTATCAAGGTGCTTCTCGACATCGTGCCCAACCACACGTCCGACCAACATGCGTGGTTCCGCGCCGCCCTCGCGGGCCAGCCGCAGGCCCGGGCCCGCTATCACGTGCGGCCGGGTCGCGGGGTGGGTGGTGAACTGCCGCCGAACAACTGGCAGAGCATCTTCGGCGGACCGGCCTGGACCCGGCTACCTGACGGCGACTGGTACCTGCATCTGTTCGCTCCCGGACAGCCGGACCTGAACTGGGACCACCCCGAGGTCCGCGCCGAGTTCGAGGACATTCTGGCGTTCTGGTTCGACCGTGGCGTGGACGGGTTCCGCATCGACGTGGCGCACGGACTGGTGAAAGAGGCCGGCCTGCCCGACACGGTCTCCGCGGCGCCCGGATCGCTGGTCGAGAGCAACGAGGGACACCCGGCGTGGGACCAGGACGGCGTGCACGAGATCTACCGCGGTTGGCGCGCCGTCGCCAACCGGTATGCACCCGAGCGGGTCTTCATCGCCGAGGCGTGGGTGGGCAGCAACGAGCGGCTGGCCCGCTACCTGCGTCCTGATGAGCTGCACACCGCATTCCAGTTCGACTTCCTGCGGACCCCGTGGCGAGCCGAGGTGATGCGCGCGGTGATCGACGACGCGATCGGCGCCGCCGCGACGGTCGGCGCACCGCCGACCTGGGTGCTGTCCAATCACGACGTGACCAGGACCGTGACCCGCTTCGCCCGGTCGCAGCCCGAGCATCTGGTGGGCACGGATTGGGAGCGCAACCGCTGGGCCGACGAGGACCCCGACCACGCCCTGGGCCGGAAGCGTGCCCGCGCCGCGGCGTTGGTGCAACTGGCGCTGCCCGGCACCGCTTACGTGTACCAGGGTGAGGAACTGGCCCTCGAGGAGATCGAGGACCTTCCTGACGACGTGCGTCAGGACCCCACCTGGGCGCAGTCCGGCTTCACCGACGTCGGCCGGGACGGCTGCCGGATCCCGCTGCCGTGGACCGACACCGCCCCGCCCTACGGGTTCGCCGCCGAGTCGGGCTCGGCGACCTGGTTGCCCCAACCGGCGCACTGGGGTGAGCACAGTGTCGAGGCACAGGAACGTGACCCCGGCTCGACGCTGAACCTGTATCGCGCCGCCCTGGCGCTGCGCCGGACGATGTGGCGCGACGCCGGTGATGTCAAGTGGCTGACCGTCGCACCGGACGTCGCGGCGTTCGAACGCGGCGGCGCGCAATGCTGGGTGAACACCGGCGACGCCGACGTCGCGCTACCCGACGTCGCCAGCGTGGCGCTCACGTCGGCGCCTGGGGTCGATCGGGTGTTGCCGCCCGACTGCGCGGTGTGGTTGCACAGCGGTACCCCGACGGACTGAGTCGGGGCCACAGGAGGGTCCTCTGAAGGGTCCAGCAGAGGTCTTTGTGCCCTCTGCAAACGCTTCGCCGCCACGCACTCTGGATGGAGCAACTACTCCGGACAGGTGATGAGGCGATGAGTGGCTCCTTTCCCGACCCCGCGACTCTGCGGTCCGCGTTGGCCCTCGCCGGCCGGGCGCCGTCGGTGCACAATTCGCAGCCCTGGCAGTGGCGGGTGGAGGGCGAGCGCCTCCACCTGTATGCCAACCCCGATCTGCTGCTGCCGCACACCGACCCCGACGCCCGCGACCTGATACTCAGTTGCGGTGCGGCACTGAATCACTGCGTGGTGGCGTTGGCCGCCCTCGACTGGCAGAGCCGCGTGCACCGGCTGCCAGAACCTGCCGACCCGAACCATCTGGCTGTCATCGAGCCCTACCCTTATCCCGCGGCGGATCTGGACATCACGCTGGCTGCCGCCATTCCGCGCCGGCGCACCGACCGCCGCCATTACAGCTCGTGGCCGGTTCCGCGCGGCGACATCGCGCTGATGGGCGCGCGGGCGGCCCGCGCCGGGGTGCTCCTGCGCCGGTTGGAGGATTTGGCCACGCTGCGCGCGCTGGTCACCGAGGCCGCGTTCCGGCACCGCTCGGATCGGGAGTACCTCGCCGAGCTGGCGGTCTGGAGCGGACGCTACGCCTCGACTGCCGGGGTCCCGGCTCGCAGCGTGCCGGGACCGGACGGAATCGCGCGCGTCCCCGCGCGAGACTTCGCCGGCGGTGTACTGGCACACAACGCGAACACCCACGGCGTCGACGACAACGCCGCGGTGCTGGCGCTGGGAACCGTCGAGGACGATCCGCTGTCTCGCCTGCGGGCAGGCGAGGCCACCAGCCTGGTGTTGCTCACCGCGACGGCGCAGGGGCTGGCCAGCTGCCCGATCACCGAGCCGCTGGAGGTCGCGGAGACCCGGGCGGCCGTGCGCGCCGACGTCTTCGGCGCCGAGGGCCATCCGCAGATGCTGCTGCGCATCGGGTGGGCGCCGGTCAACGCCGACCCGCTGCCTTCCACACCACGCCGCGCGCTGTCGGACTACGTCTCAGACCTGGACGACGCTTCCGGGCTCGGCGACACCTCCGACCTCGACGACACGACGACCGCCTGACCGGGCGAGGGGGAGCAGGCGGTGTTGTTCACTCCATCTCGGGGCGATGATGCCGTTCGAGTTTGGACACGAACACCGCCGCCTGCGTACGGCGTTCCATGCCGAGCTTGGCCAGCAGGCGCGACACGTAGTTCTTGACGGTCTTCTCCGCCAGGAACATCCGGGCGGCGATCTGTTTGTTCGTCAGCCCTTCGCCGAGCAGATCGAGCAGGACGCGTTCCTGATCGGTCAGACCCGACAGCGGGTCGCGCTCCTCGCCTTCGCCGCGCAGTTTCGCCATCAGCGCTGCCGCGGCGCGGTTGTCGAGCAGCGATCGGCCGGCGCCGACCTCTTTGATGGCCTGGGCCAGCTCCATGCCTTTGATGTCCTTGACCACATAACCGCTGGCGCCGGCCAGAATCGCGTCGAGCATTGCCTCGTCGGAGGTGAACGACGTCAGCATCAGGCATCGCAGGTCGGGTAACCGCGACAACAGGTCGCGGCACAGCTCGATGCCGTTGCCGTCGGGCAGGCGGACGTCGAGGACCGCCACATCCGGCTGCAGTGCCGGGATGCGGGCCAACGCCTCGGACACCGACCCCGCTTCGCCGACGACCTCGAGTTCGGGATCACTGCTGAGCAGGTCGACCAGCCCCCGCCGTACTACTTCGTGGTCGTCTACCAGGAAAACCTTCACCATGTCGAGACGTCTCTATCCTCTGGAGGTCGGCACCGGTGTCACAGTGCGTTGTGCGGTTCGCACACCAGTATCGAACAGTCGGTGTCCCTGAGCGCGGTATTGCCCGGCGCGTTGACGAGCGGGGTGACGCCCCCGGGCCGCTGTCGGCTGGCCACCACGAGCTGGATCGAGCCGGCATGTCCGGCCAGGTAGTCCAGGATGTCCCCCCGCATGTTCACGGTGGTGATGTCCAGATCGGGGTAGCTGCGCCGCCACTCGGCAAGGCGGCGCTCCCACGGATCCTGGATGTCCCCGTGCATCCGGGTCGGGGTGAGGAGCCGCACCGGCGCATGACGACGCCGCGCCGCAGCCAGACCGCGCTGCAGCACCGTGCTGCCGGCGGCGTTGTCGTCGATCTCGATGACCACCGCGCGTTCGCCGGGGCGGTGCGGCCGGTGCGCGCGGACGACCGCGACGGGGCAGTGCGCCGAAGCCGCCAGCGTGGCGGCGGTCGATCCGATGCGCCCTTCGGTGGCGTGGCGCAGGCCGCGGGCCCCGACGCAGAGCAGCGCCGCTGAACGGGACGCTTCCAGCAGCGTCGGGACCACGGCGCCCTGCAGGATCTCGACTTCCATCTTCACCGGGGTCTCGGTCGACTCCACGGCGGTCACCGCATAGCGCACTGCCACCTCGGCGGTGGCCAGCCGGCGGGCGATCTCCTGGGAGTCAGCGACGTCCGGGCGGGCGGGCTCGATGACGTAGACGAAGCGCAACGGCACGTCGCGATCGAGAGCCTCGTCCACCGCCCACAGCGCGGCGTCGACGGCCGACGCCGAACCGTCGATGGCGACCACGACACTGGTGGTGACGGCGCTGTCTAGCATTATCGGCTCCTCTCGATGTGCAGCACGTGTTCGATCGGCCTCCGAGGGGTGGGCGGCGGTGTCTCCGCCAGCGCGGGCGCCTGTCCGAGCCGGACGATGACGTGCGGGAGCGCCCCCGTGCCCACCAGAGTGGCCACCACCTCGCGTCCCTGGGCCATCTCGGTGATGTGGGTCAGCGTGCAACTCGACAGCCCTGCCTCGGTGGCGTTGAGCAGCAGCGCCGACAGTGCTTCGCCGCAGCGCAGGATGCTCTCCCGGCTCTCGTCGACGGTGGACAGCACCAACACCGCCGCCCGGTCGTCGAGGATCTCCGCGCGTCGCTCGGTCCGCGCGACGACGGGGAAGTTGCGGCCGATCTGCACCCGGTCGCTTTCGGCCGCCGTGACCAACGAGGTTCTCGGGATTCCGTCATCAGAGACGAAATCAGCTGTCCACCAGGTGAGTTCGGTGTGATACTCGGCGTCGTAGCGACGCAGCGCCTCGCTCAGGTGGGACGCCTCGGCGAGGAACTCGTGCACGTCTTCGGACAGCACGTCGAGTCGCACGGCGTGGTTCTCGGCGACCGCGCTGAGCGTGTGCATGAGCGCCTCGGGGTCCGGTGGGGCCACGAAAGGCAGGCGGTCGGTGTGCCGGAGCAGGATCGCGTCGGCGCGGGCGTGCTGCTCGTCGGTGACCGACCGGGCGGCGGTGAACTGCACGCTGGCCAGATGCAGCGGATCGTCGGCGGTGGGGAACCGCGTCACGGCGGTGTCCCAGCCGGCCGCGGCCATCGCGGTGCGGAAGTGGTGCAGGACAGCGCCGCAACTGATCAGCGCCTCGCGTCCGGTGGAGTCCGCTCCGCGGACGAAACGTTCGGGGTCGGCGAACAACTCGACCGAGTCGTCGGTCAGCACCCAGCGCCAGGGCTGGCTGTTGTGCAGAGACGGAGCCCGACAGGCCAGTCGCAGAGCCTCGATGATCTGCTCGCTGCGGACCTGAGTCGCGGTCATCGTGGCTCCCTTCGATCCCCTCTCACGGTGCCCTGCGGCGGGTGCCGCAGCACAGGGCCAATGGTCCTCAACAGGTGACGGGAGCTGCTCAGCGGTGGTAGACCAGAGGCCGTGGGGCAGAAATCCGAGTCCGACCCCGAGCGGGCAGCACGACCGGTGCGGGACACGTTGTCCCAGCTGCGGCTGCGCGAACTGCTCAGCGAGGTGCAGGACCGGGTCGAGCAGATCGTGGAGGGCCGGGACCGCCTCGACGGGCTCGTCGAGGCCATGCTCGTCGTCACCTCCGGCCTCGAACTCGACGACACGCTGCGCACCATCGTGCACACCGCGATCGAGCTCGTCGACGCGCAGTACGGGGCCCTGGGCGTGCGCGGCTACGACGACGAACTGGTGGAGTTCATCTACGAGGGGATCGACGAGGCCACCCACGACCAGATCGGTCACCTCCCCGAGGGGCGCGGTGTGCTGGGGGCGCTGCTGGTCAACCCCAAACCGATCCGTCTGGACAACATCTCCAGCCACGCGTCGTCGGTGGGGTTTCCGCCGCATCATCCGCCGATGCGCACGTTTCTCGGTGTGCCGGTCCGCATCCGTGACGAGGTGTTCGGCAACCTCTACCTGACCGACAAGCGTGGCGGTCAGCCGTTCAGCGAGGACGACGAGGTCCTGGTGCAGGCGCTGGCCGCGGCGGCCGGGATCGCCATCGACAACGCCCGGCTCTACGAGCAGGCCAGGGCCCGACAGTCCTGGATTGCCGCCACCCGTGACATCGGCACCCAGCTGCTCTCGGGTGCCGACCCGGCGACGGTCTTCCGCTCGGTCGCCGAAGAGACCCAGCAGCTCAGCGGTGCGGCCACCACCTTCGTGGCGATCCCGATGGATCCCGACCAGCCGGCCGACGAGGTCGCCGAGCTGGTCGTGATCGCCGCGGCCGGTGAGGATGCCCACGTCGCCGACGCGCCGATACCGGTTGCCGGGACGGTGATCGGCACCGCGTTCGCCAACCGCGCGCCCGACAGGTTCACCGGTGTCGATGTCGGCACCGGACCGCGCGGCGGGCCGGCGCTGGTGCTTCCGTTACGCACCACCGACTCGGTGGCCGGAGTCCTCGTGGCGGTGAGAGCCGTTGGTGCGCAACCGTTTCGGGTGGATGAGCTGGACATGATGTCGGCGTTCGCCGATCAGGCGGCGTTGGCGTGGCAACTGGCCACCACGCAGCATCGGATGCGCGAGCTGAGCATCCTGACCGACCGGGACCGCATCGCCCGAGACCTGCACGACCACGTGATCCAGCGCCTGTTCGCCGTCGGGTTGTCGTTGCAAGGAACGATCGCGCGGGCCCGTTCTGTCGAACTGCAGCAGCGGCTGTCCACCTCCATCGACGATCTCCAGGACGTCATCCAGGACATTCGGACCACGATCTTCGACCTGCACGGTGGCTCGTCGGGCATCACCCGGCTCCGGCAGCGTCTCGACGAGGCGGTCTCGGCGTTCCCCGGCTCGGGGGTCCGAACCTCGACGCAGTACGTCGGACCCCTGTCGGTCATCGACGCATCGCTGGCCGACCACGCCGAGGCAGTGGTGCGCGAAGCGGTCAGCAACGTCGTCCGCCACGCCGGGGCCACCGCGCTGACGGTCTCGGTGACGGTGGAGGACGATCTGGTGATCGAGGTGGTCGACAACGGGCGCGGGATCGACGCGGACATCACCGGCAGCGGTTTGACCAACTTGCGGCGTCGCGCCGAGGAACTGGGCGGTTCCTTCGCCGTGGTGGCCTCCGCCGACGGCGGTACCTGCCTGACCTGGCGGGCTCCGCTGCCCTGAGCGACCGACCGGTCACGCCTCCCGGGGGCGGGACCGGAAGCCTCGGTCAGTCCCCGTTCGATCGGTTCTCCACCAGTTCACTGGCGATCTGGAGCAACGGCACATTGGAGTCCTGGGAGAGCTTGCGCAGAACCTCGAAGGCCTGCACCGCATCGACCCGGTAGCGCTCCATGATCATGCCCTTGGCCTGGCCGATGACGTCGCGGCTCGACAGTGCCCGCTGGAACTGCTCGTCTCGGCGCGCCGAGTTCCATGCCACCGACGAATGCGCGGCGAAGATCAGCCCGAGCGTGCGGGCCTCCGCGGAGAACGCATGGGGCTCTTCGGCGTAGATGTTCAGCGCGCCGAGGGATTCGCCGGCGATGAAGAGCTGAAAAGCCATGATCGAGCGGATCGGCGTCTCGGCCAGCGCGTCGCGGCGATAGTCGGGGAACCGGTCCTCGGCCTCCATGTCGGGAACGTGGACGGTTTTCTCGTCCCAGGCCGCGGTCAGGCACGGGCCTTCGAGATGGCGTTGCTGGATCTTGTCCAGCAGTACCGGCCAGTAATGGGTCGCCGCCGGCGTGTCGATGTGCTTGGCGTTGCGGGTCAGCGTGATCCCCGCATACTGGGCACCCGGGATCTCGGCTGCGGCGTGTTCGGCCAACTCCGCCACCACGGTGTCCGAATCGGTATCAGGCCTGTTGTGCAGACCTTGCACCAGCTCGGCCACCCGCAGATGCGCCGCCTCTACGCTGGCTTGATCGTTCACCGTCACCGTCCGTGGTCTAAACCCGATAATCAGGTCGAGATTACCGTTGACCGCGCATCGTCACCTTCGGATGCGCTGTGTCGACTCGATGACGCCGGTCCGTGCCGACGTCACAGCGCGCGCAGGTACCGGTCAGTGACCAGCCGCTGGATCAGCGACGTCACCGGCGCGCCCAGCCTGCTCCACCACGTCGCGTGCCGGGTGAAGGCCGCCA
>MDTD01019638.1_pt1 | contig 21151 bp, 16 predicted proteins | sample 811221 | NCBI WGS metagenome assembly MDTD01 (sample SAMN05326646, study PRJNA326480) | marine metagenome | isolation source: seawater | place: Pacific Ocean: South West | collected 2011
CTGTGAGCTTGGTCGCCATGATCGCCTCCGTATGCCCTGAATATAGGGGGAGGCTGTACGTGCGTCAAGGGGATAATCCCCTATAAGTATAATACAGGATTTCGGATCGCTTGAAGCGCAAATTCTTAAATCAATATACGACGCACCCGAGGAATTTGTTCTAAATGGCGCTGTAGTAACTGCCGGCCTTCCAGAAACTTATTTACCTCCCGTTGGAACAGATGACCTTCCAATACCCGAGAATGTAGCGATCGCACTATGGCATCTAAAACGCTTAGGCTGCATTGATGCGGCCGGTACCTGGGATAACCTTACTGGTATATCGCTAGTTGTACTGACTGAACTCGGTCGAACCCTGGTAAGGGCGTGTACAGCAAAGAAGACTTAGCGGACCTCACTCCACTTCACGGCACACACCTGACTTCCCAGGTCAAGCGCGGGGTCGCCAATCGGCGTCAAACAGAGCGCCGCAATCGATCGCGGCATTAACACCTCCTGCTTCATCATTGATGTAGGAGGGTAAGACTGTCCACGAAGCGAGCGCCTTGCAGCGCCCAACTTGAGGAAAGGCATCCATGACCACCGACCGTTTCGTCGACCCCGACCGCGCGCAGTTCGAGGCGTTCAAGGCTCTCCCGCGCGACGAGCCCGTCGAGATGCTGAATCTCGTCCGGTTCCGCGAACGGGCCGCCTACCCGGCCGACCATCCGCGCGCGGCCGAGGGGCTGACGGGGGCGGAGGCCTATGCGCTCTACGGGAAGGAGAGCGGGCCGGTGCTGGAGAAGGTCGGCGGGTCGATCGTCTGGCGGGGGACGATGGAGACGATGCTGATCGGGCCGGACGGGGAGCGCTGGGATGCCGTGTTCGTCGCCCGCTATCCCACCGCCGGCGCCTTCCTGGCGATGGTGACCGACCCCGACTACAAGAAGGCCGTGGTCAACCGGCAGGCGGCCGTCGCGACATCCCGTCTGATCCGCTGCGCCCCGGCCGAATCGGGCCACGGCTTCGGCTGAGGCGGGCGCCCCGTCACCGTTCGGTGCCGCGCGGACACGGGTTGGTTTCGTGACCGCGCGGTCGGGGCCTCGGTCAGGACGCCGCCGCCGGAGCGGCGACGCTTTCGATGGTGAGGCGATGCGTGCGGCCGTCGCGCGCCGTCCAGTCGATCGAGTGCCCGGCGGACAGCCCGATCAAGGCGACGCCGATGGGCGTGAGGATCGACACCTTCCCCTCGGCGATGTCCGCCTCACCGGGGAAGACCAGCGTCACGGTCCGGTCGTCGCCCGCGTCGGTCGTGAACCTCAGGCGCGAGCCCATGCGCACCACATCGTTCGGGAGCCGGCCATCGGCGACGACCCGCGCCCGGTCGAGTTCTCCGAGAAGCTGATCGGCAACGGCGGCATTTCGCGCCGAAAAGGATTCGGCGAGCATCGACAGCTTTTCATGATCGGTACGGGTTATCGCGATCGCGGGCTTCCGCTGCTTCTTCGTCCGGGTCGACATTCGTGAACGTCCTCGCACGTGCATGACCGGCGGGCGGACGAAAACGCCGCCGCGGTCGAAATCATGGTTCCGGGTGTCTGGATGTCGCGTATCCGGCTTCGCATGGTCCCGCGACGGGGAAAGCTCGGCCATGCCCCGCGGCCGGGGCGCGACGCACCTAGCCGGGGGTCAGTGTCCCGCGATGGGACACACCCTGAAAAGCGTGCGAGGAAAACAGCAAGCGACGGCCATGGGACTAAGCAATGGGAACGCGCCGTCCGGAAGTCAAGCCGCCGACCGGGCGCGAGGCCGGCTACCCGCGCGCCCGACCGCGGGCCTTGCCGGGATCGTAGAGCGCGACGCGGTCGCGGCCGGCGTTCTTGGCTTCGTAGAGGGCGGTGTCGGCCCGGGCGGTGACCGTATCGACCGAGATGTCGCCCTCGATCAGGGTCGCACCGACACTGACCGTGATGCGGACCGAGACCCCGTCGTCGAGCCGGATCGAGGCGCCGCCGACAGCCGTGTGCACCTTCTCGGCGATACGAAGCAGCGTCTCGCCGTCGGTGACCGACACCAGCATGATGAACTCGTCGCCGCCCCAGCGGGCGACCACGTCATAGGTTCGGACGCAAGCCGACAGCCGGCGGGCGACCTCGGCCAGGACTTCGTCGCCGGCGTTGTGGCCGAGATTGTCATTGATCGCCTTGAACAGATCGAGGTCGACGAGGACCAGGCCGAGCTGGACGCCGCCACGGTTCGCGCGGTTGCGCTCGGGCTCGAGCGCCGCGAGAAAGCCGCGCCGGTTGTTGATACCGGTCACCGGATCGATATGGGCCAGCCGTTCAAGCGTTTCCGTCCGTGCCCGAACCATGTCCTCGAGCTGCTGGGTATAGGCCCCGACCGAGAGCGCCATGGCGCCGAACTCTCCCGTCAGCCGGCCGATCTCGTCGTCGGAAGGCGGCGGGTCGATCGCCGAGAAATCGCCGGTCCGCACCCGCCCGACCCAGGCTTCCAGCAAGGCGAGGCGATCGAGCACGCTGCGCTTGAACAGCATCGTCGCGAGAGCCACGGCGGCAAGCAGGATCGCGGCGAGCAACAGGGCGATCGGCCGAAAGACCGAGCCCTGGATGACCTGATCGATGTCCATCAGGGTGACGTTGTACCAGCCGATCTCGTCGAGATAGCCGATACCGGCCAGCGCCTTGTGGCCGCCGATATGAACGAAGCGCGCCTCCACCGTCCGGTCTCCGGCGGCGACCCGCTCCATCATCGCCCGCACCGCCGCGCGGTCGTCTTCCTCGTCCAGCAGCTTGAAGATGGTGTTCTTTGACTTCACGTCCTTGGTCAGGCTGTGAAAGTCGATCTGCGTCGGATCGCGGTGGGCCTGGATGGCGCCCGAACGGTCCATGAAGATGCTCTCGACGCCTTCCTGCCGAAGGTCGACCACTTCGCGGATGAAGCTGGTGAGGTCGATGCCGGTGCCCACCACGCCCACCGTCCTGGCGCCGTCCATCACCTTGCAGTTGATCCATACCTTGGTCACCTGAAGGTTGTCGTCGTGGTCGACGTTGGGCTGGCAGGTCTCGGGGCTGGCGATCGTCGTGAAATACCAGCCGTCGCGGGGATTATCCTTCTGGACGCGATAGCGAAGCTGGCGCCCGGCATAGGTATCGGCACGGTCGTTGAAGTAGTAGTTGCCCGAAGCGTCGATCACGAAGAAGTAGCTGTGATCCGCGAACGCGTCCCGATAGTGCTCCAGCTCGGCGAGCCCCTGCTCGCGCTTCTCCGGCGACGACTCGTCCGCGGCCCAGGCGACGATCGCCGGTGACCGCGCCAGGGTCTCGGCCAGCGAAGCCTCCCGCCGAAGCGTCTCGAGCCCGCGATAGCGGTCGTAGAGGATCTGCTTCTCCGCGAACAGCCTGCCCAGCTTGATGGTCGTGTCGGTGACGATCTGCTGATAGGCCAGCCAGCCCGGCACCGAGATGGCGATACAGATCAGCGCCATCAGGACGACGACCCGCGCCTTCAGGCTGGTCCTCAAAAGACCGACAAGTGAATGAAGGAACCGCATCGACAGCCGTTTCAGCCTTCTTTTCGCCGGTGGACCGAAGCCCAGGCACAACGTGATCCGTTTCTTATCGCCAGGCCACGGCCTGCCGCCGTTCTCTTAGCGTCCCGCGATCGTCGTTGTCGAGCAGGTCATTGACCTCGCCGTACGCGCGGGGCACCGCGAAGGCCTCGCCTCGACATACTACTCCTCCCGGACCACGCACCTGATCGCACGCGCATTCGAATTAACGTGGGCGAGTTAAAATCCCCCTACCGCGCCACATGGCGGTATTGTGTTATCCCAAAGTATCGCAGAATCGCCTGAAATACTGATGGTCTTTCGGCTGACTGATACTTTTTAGAGCGCCTTCGAGTGCACGGAGCGGGGCTATTCTTCTTTGATTCGCCCCACGTTCATTTGCGACATGCGTCGCTGCACTCGAGGAGAGCACGGTGCTCAAGCAGATATCCCATACCGGTGGCGTCACCGACGTCGACGAAATCCTGTTCGCGACCCCATTCGGTTACATGTTCCCGGAACTCGCGCATTCCAGCGAGTGCCTGCTGCCGCCGGGGCAGGACACGACGCGGGCGCTGATCGCGCTGGGCCGGGCGATGGCGATGGACGAAGGCGGTTCCGGCTCCGATCCGCTGGCGTCCGACGTTTCGTCGGTCTTCACCTATTTCGGGCAGTTCATCGACCACGATCTCACCGCCCGCACCGACCGCGAGACCGAGGTGAGCGAGATCTTCGCCCCCGACGGCAGCGCGCAGCCCGTCGTCCCGCGTGATCCGGACGAGGTGGCGCTGATGCTGAAGAACGGGCGCCGCGCCCAGTTCGATCTCGACAATGCCTACGGCGACGGGCCGGGTCTTCTCAACGATTCCGCCGGTGTCCCGGTGCCGGGATCGGCGACCGAGGCACAGGCGCTCTACGACTCGGACCTCAAGTTCAAGCTCCAGACGGTGGGGCCGGCCATCGACCTGCACCGGCCGAAATCGACTGCGGAAGGTTACCGCCCGAACGAGCGGGTGGCGCTGATCGCGGACGGCCGCAACGACGAGAACATCAACGTCAGCCAGTTCCACGCCGCGATCCTCGCCTATCACAACTGCATCATGGACGGCCTTGCGGCGTTCGGCGTCACCGGGCCGACGGCCTTCGTTCGCGCCCGGCAATACGTGCGGTGGACGTACCAGTACCTTGTGGTCGAGGAATACCTGAAGACCGTCTGCCTGCCCGACGTGGTCTCCGACGTGCTGCGGAACGGCCCCTACTTCTACGGTGCCGTGGCCGGCGGCCAGCCCCTGTTCATGCCGCTGGAGTTCTCGGTCGCCGCGTTCCGCTTCGGTCATTCGATGGTGCGCTCGTCCTACGAGATGCGGAACGGCACGCTGACCATCGGCGGCATCCTCGGCGTGTCCTCCCCCGACCGGAAGGGCAATCCCGACATCCTCAAGGCGCCGGGCTCGCCCGCCGCCGACAACGCCTATTGCCTGATCGAGGACTTCACCGTCGACTGGTCGAAGTTCTTCGGCAGCGGTGCGCCGAACAAGGCCCGCAAGATCGATCCGATGATTGCCAAGGGGCTGGGCACCCTGACCTTCGTCGGCGGCAGCTCGGTGATGGCTCATCTCGCCGCGCGCAACCTGCTGCGCGGCTTCTCGCTCGGCATCCCGACCGGTCAGGCGGCGGCGGCCGCCTGCGGCATCCAGCCGTTGAGCCCGGACGAGATCCGCAATGGCGAGGATGCCGGCATCCGCGAGGTGCTGGACGCCAGCAGCTTCGCCCAGCGCACGCCGCTCTGGTACTACATCCTGCGCGAAGCAGCCGTGCAGACAGACGGACAGCGGCTCGGTGTGGTCGGCAGCCGCATCGTCGCCGAATGCATGATCGGCCTGCTGAAGAAGGACCCCAACAGCTACCTCAACCAGTACGGCATCGCCCGCAACATCACCAAGGAAGGCATCGACGTGCCGACCAAGGACGGGCGCAAGACCATCGGCTCTCTGGAGGCCTTCCTGAACGCGGCCGGCGTCTACCCCCAGGGCCACCACTGCGTCTCCCACGGCAGAAAGCGCGGTCGCCTGTTCTCGTAGCCATGGGAGCAACGCCTGCCCGGCGCGCCGCCCCTTCGGTGGAGGCCGCCGGGCATCCGAGAGGCGGTCTCGTCCACGGCCCTTGATCCCCGCGGGCGCCGGCGGCCATAGTGCGCGCCCGCAGTCGGAACGGGACGGGCGCGGATGCGGTTTTCATGCCCCCTGCCGACCTTCTGTCGCCTTCCACCGCTCCGAAAGGATCAGCCATGCGCGCCGTATGGTGGGTTTGGGCCATCGCCGCCTTGTTGGCCGCCGCTTATGCCGTGCCCTACACGGTGCTGACCGGCGTGGAGCAATGGGCCGGAAGCTTCCTGTTCTGGACCGCGTTCGGCATCGCCGTATGGGCGGTGCTGATCGCAGCGGTCGGCCGATGGAACACGCGGGACGGAGTACTCGACGACGGGGCATGCGATGCCGGGCCACGCGATGAAGGGGCGGAGGCCGGCGAGGTGCCGCGATGAGCGCTTCCCTGGTCTGGATCGCCATCGCCGCCTATGTGGCGGTGGGTCTCGCGGTCGCCTGGCATGCCCGCCGCCACCTCGCCGCCGGTGCCGGTGAGTTCTATCTCGGCGGGCGGCGGATCACCGGCCTGGTATCGGCGGCGAGCTACGCGGCGACCACCTACAGCGCCTTCATGATGCTGGGCCTGGCCGGTCTCACCTATCGCGGCGGTGTGGGTGCGCTGGGGTTCGAACTGGTCTATTTCGCCGGGATGGGTCTGGTACTGATATTCGGACCGCGTTTCTGGCTGGTCGGCCGGGCCCATGGTTTCGTGACACCGAGCGAGATGCTGGGTGCGCGCTATGGCTCCCGCCTGCTCGCCGGATTGGTGGCCGTTCTCTCCTGCATCTTCCTCATTCCCTACAGTGCCGTTCAGCTTCTCGGCATCGGCTACCTGCTGTCGGGGACGACCGGAGGCGCCATCCCGTTCGGCCTCGGCATCGTCCTCGGCGCCGGACTGGGCGCGATCTGGACGCTCGCCGCCGGCCTGCGCTCGGTGGCCTGGACCGACGCCGTGCAGGCGGTGGTGATGCTGGTAAGCGCGCTGCTGGCGCTGGGCTTCGTCGTCGACGGGCTGGGCGGCGTCGGAACCTTCATGGCGCGGATCGAGACCGAGCACGGGGCGTGGCTCGCCCAGCCGGGACCGGGGCTGTTCTCGCTGCCGACCTTCATCGCCCTGACCCTGCCCTGGTTCTTCTTCTCGATCTCCAACCCGCAGGTGAGCCAGCGGCTGTTCACGACGCGGGACCCACGGGCGATGCGGACGATGATCGTCGGATTCCTGAGCTTCGGCCTGATCTTCACCCTGGTTGCGATCCTGTGGGGTTTCGCCGGGCTGGTGGCGGTGCCCGGTCTCGACAACCCGGACCTCGTCACGCCGAGCCTGCTGGCCAGCGGCAGCGTGCCGCCGTGGCTCGGCGTGCTGCTGATCGTTGGCATCATGGCGGCCGCCGTGACCACCGTGGATTCGATCGCCCTGACGCTCGCTTCGATGATCGGCCGCGACGTCTACCGGGCTGGCATCCGGGGAACCGACGAAGCCCGCGAGCTCGCCGTCGGCAAGGTGGTGGTGCTGGTGATGATCACCGCAGCGGCCCTGTTCGCCAGCTTGAAGCTGGAGCTTATCTCGCTGCTGGCCGTCACGTCCTCGGCCGGACTGCTGGTGACCGTACCGGCGATCGTCGGTGCCTTCTTCTGGCGGCGGGGCACGGCAGCCGGTGCGCTGGTGAGTGTGGTCGGCGGCACCATCGCCGTCGCATGGTTCCGTTTCGCGGGCGTGAACCCGTGGGGCATGCCGGGGGTCGCGGCCGCATTCTTCGTGACGATCGTCCTGTTCGTCGCCGTCAGCCTGGCCACCCGCCCACCGGCGGATCGCGGACGTTCCTTCATAGACGACCTTCGCCCGCAACTCGACCGCCTGCGCATTCGGTAGCCGGGAACGGTGTCGCCGAACGAGCGTTCTACGGAACGCGAAGGAGCGAACACCGTGCCCCCATCGAACGAGACCGGCCTGAGGTTCGGCGACCTGGGGCCCCATTGCCTCCACCTGTCGGTCGACATGCAGCGGCTGTTCGCCGAGCCGACCGAATGGGAGACGCCGTGGATGCGGACGATCCTTCCGGCGGTCGTGCGAATCGCCGCCGCGCATCCCGACGCTACCATCTTCACCCGGTTCGTTCCGGCGAAGCACCCCGGCGACGGCGAAGGAACCTGGCGGCGCTATTACCGCAGATGGTCGTCGATGACGCTGGACCGGCTGGACCCGGAGATGGTCGAGCTTTTGCCCGACCTTGCCGCCTATATCCCGCCGGCCGAGGTCGTCGACAAGCACGTCTACTCGCCCTGGGTCGAGACCGATCTCGCCGACCGGCTGGTCGCCCGCGATATCGACACCCTGGTGATCACCGGCGGCGAGACCGACGTCTGTGTGCTGGGCACGGTTCTCGGCGCCGTCGACCGCGGCTATCGGGTCGTCATCGCCGCCGACGCCGTCTGCAGCTCGTCCGACGAGACCTACGACGCCTTCATGGCACTGTTCCACAAGCGCTTCGGCCAACAGGTCGAGACCGCCTGGAGCGACGAAATCCTGGAACGTTGGACGCCGCCGGGCGAAGGACGCTGACGCGCCGACGCCACGAAAGACAGGGGCGTTCTCCCGCTCCTCAGGCGGTAGCATCCGGTTCGCGGACCGTCCGCCTCTCATGCTCGGTCCGGTAATAGAAGTCCGAGTCTATCCGGGACACCATCGTGCAGCCCGAGGCCCTGAGGGCCGCATCGACCGCAGAATGGTTCTCGGGAAATATCTCGACCTGCAGGAAGCAGTCGTTCGCGGACAGCGTACGCTTCATGCCCTCGATGACCGCCAGTTCGTGACCTTCGACGTCGATCTTCAGCGCCAGCGACCGTCCGCTCCAATCGAACTGGCTGTCGATCGACACGCACGGCACCGTCACGGCGTCCGCGCCCCCCGGACCTATCCGCGACTTGCCGGTCGACTGACCCGCGTGAAGGGACAGGGAGACCGAACCGTTCCCGGCCGATACCGCCTCCTGCCTGGCGTGAACGCTCCGCGTCATGCCGTTCAAATAGAGATTGGCGTTCAATTGCCCGAAGTTTCGCGGGTCGGGCTCGAACGCGACGATCTCCTCGGCGAACCCCCTGTGGGCGGCGAGGATCGCGTAGAGGCCGAAATTGGCGCCGATATCCAGGAAAGCATCATAGGGTTTCGGGCTGCTGGCGAAGAGGGCCTCGATCTGGCCGGACTCGAATTCGTGAAAGACCCCGAACTGCCGGTCCACGAAGTTCCGATGATCGAGCAGCCAATGAGCACCCATCTCCCGGGCGATGAAAAATCCGTTCGGATGTCTCATCTGCGCCAGTCGCTTAAGAATGCTCTTCCTCAATCTCATCAAGACCGCCCGTCCTCGGGATGAAACGCATCGTCCCGATGCTCGCCCGCCGGCGCCGATCTTAGATCGGCGTGCCGCTTCTGTGAATCGGCCGGGCTGAGGTCATGTCTCGGCGAGGGTCCGAATCGCCAGGGCCGCTGCCGCGGTGCGGTTCTCGACCCCGAGCTTGGTGAAGATCTGCTCCAGATGCTTATTGATAGTGCGCGGCGAGAGCCCGAGAATCTGGGCGATGTCGCGGTTCGACTTTCCCTGCGAGATCCACAGCAGCACCTCGGCCTCGCGGAGGGTGAGCGGCAGCGTCTTCTGGAGAAGCTGCTCGTCCGGCACGCCGCCGTCCTCGGCGAGGCGCAGCAGGAACTCGTTGCGACCGGTCCGGCCGACGAAGGAGAGCTTGGCGACGCCGCCATCGGCCATCGGCAGCTTCAAGGGCTCGTGCGACGCCGCCCGTCCGTCGAGATAGGGCCTGAGCCAGCGCCGCACCGACTCCGGGGCTTCGAAGGCACCCGAGCTGTAATCGGGAAAAACCGACAGCAGGATCGTCGTCGCCCGTGGCGTCGACCACACGAAGGCCCCCTCTGCCGTGACCGCGGCGAGCGAACGGCCGGCCGCATCGAGGGCGTCGCGGGCGCTCTGGGCCAGTCGGGCATTGGCGAGGTGGACGCTGATGCGGGCGATCAGCTCGTCGGGCGCGATCGGCTTGGTGACGTAGTCCACACCGCCGGCGCGGAGACCGTTGACGATGTTCTCGGTCTCGCTCAGGCCGGTCATGAAGATCACCGGGACATGGGTGAAGCGACGGTCCTGCTTAAGCTGTCGACAGGTCTCGAAGCCGTCCAGCCCCGGCATGACGGCATCAAGCAGGACCACGTCCGGCTCGATACGGCCGACGAGGTCGAGTGCCGTGCGGCCGTCGCGGGCGACGAGCACGGTGATACCCGCCTCCTCCAACGCATCGGTGAGCACGCTCAGCGTCTCGGGAGAGTCGTCCACCACCAGGGCAATGACGCGCTCGGCCTTATCCGACTTGATCACTTTGCATGGTCTCCAGAACCGCGTCGTATTGAGCCAACTCGAACCGGTTGACCAGTGTCCTGAGGTGCGTCGTGAAGGGCGCGAGCGCGGGCGTTTCCGCCTCGATCTCGTCGAGCTTCGTGCGGATGCCCCGCACATGCCCGATCTGGCCGAGCTCGCGCAGCTGGTCGAGCTGTTCGGGCGTCGGCCGCACCGAGATCGCGCTGTCGGGCTTGGCGGCCATGGCCGGGTCGCGCCGCGTCTCCGGCTCATAGATCCACTCGAGCTTGAGGAGCCGGGCAATGTGGTCGAGCAATTCGTTGATGCGGACGGGCTTGGCCACGAAGGCATCGTGGTGGGCAGTGCCGAGGGCGTGGCGCTTCTCGTCGCCCGCATTCGCCGAGATCATGATGATCGGCGTCATGTGGTGACCTTCCTCGCGCAGACGCTCGGCGACCTCCCAGCCATTGGTCCCCGGCATCGAGACGTCGAGGAGGAACAGGTCCGGCTTCGCCGCGCGCGCCAGCTCCAGGCATTGGTTGCCGTTGTCCGCCTTGACGACGGTGAAGCCGAGCGGCTCGAGGATCGTCGCCATCAAGCCGCGATGGTCGGGGTCGTCATCGGCGACGACGACGGTGAGACGCCGGCCGCGATAGCCGTGAATCCGGCGCTCGGTGACGGCGGGCCGTTGTTCCTCGCCGACCCTGGCCGACGACAGCATCAGCTTCACGCGGAACACGCTGCCCTGGCCATAGACGCTGCTGACCGAAATCTCGCCCCCCATGATATCGGTCAGGAGCTGGGTGATGGTGAGGCCGAGACCGGTACCCGGCGCGCGATGGGCGTTGGGGTCCTCCACCCGCTCGAACGGCTTGAAGATACGCTCAAGATCGCTCTCGCGGATACCGATACCGGTGTCTTCGATGCTGAATTCGGCGATCTGGCTGCGATAGCGCATGCGGAAGGTGACATGGCCGCGATCCGTGCACTTGATGGCGTTGCTCAACAGATTGATCAGGATCTGGCGCAACCGCTTCTCATCGGTGTGGACCCGCTCGGGCAGGTGCTGGTCGCGGATATAGCGGAACTCGATGCCCTTGGCTTCGGCCTGCATGCGGAACATGTCGGCGAGCTGGTCGAGGAACTCGGCGATGCGGATTTCGTCCCGATAGATGTTGAGGCGCCCCGCTTCGATCTTCGAGATGTCGAGCAGGCCCTCGATCAGCCCCGACAGATGCTCGCCGCTGCGGCGGATGGTGCGCAGCGCGTCGATCCGGCGGACGGGGATTTCCGGGTCGTGTTCGAGGATCTGCGCATAGCCCAGGATCGCGTTCAGCGGCGAGCGGAGCTCGTGGCTGATGCCGACCACGTAGCGGCTCTTGGCGTGGTTGGCGGCCTCCGCCGCCTCCTTGGCTTTCTGGAGCTGCTCGTCGGTGCGTTGATGCGCCCTGATCTCGCGCATCAAGAGGTTGGTCTGGCGGACCGATTCCTCCTGCGCGACGCGCCGGCTTTCGTGAACCAGAACGAACAGCCATGTGGCGACACCGGCGACGATCAGGAAGATGAAGAACACCTTCCATAGGGTATCGGCGATGACCGCGCGCGGCGCCTCGGTCTCGAGCGTCGCCTGCAAGTAGATCAACGACAGCACGATCGCCGCCGCCGTCGCCACCGTCAGCAGGACCGTAAGGTACTGGCCGAGGCGCGAGTTGAGGCGGTTGACCGCCACGTCGGGCAGCGCCCAGGCGATCAGCGCCATCACCTGTTCGGGGAAGCGGGAGGCGGTCTTGCAGGCGTCCTGGCAGCGGGCGTCGAGCGAGCAGCAGAGGGAGCAGATCGAACCGGAATAAACGGGGCAGTGGGCCATGTCCTCGGGCTCGAAGCGGTGCTCGCAGATACAGCAGCGCTGCAACGCCCCCTCGGCCATCGGCGTCGGCTGGCGGGCAATGTAGTAGCGCCCGCCGGTCGCCCAGGCGATCAGCGGCGCCAGGACGAAGGACAGACCGAGCGCCAGGAAGGACGAGAGCGCCTTGAGCTCCGGCCCGAAGGCGCCGGCATAGGCGGCGACGGAGACGATCGAGGCCAGCCCCATGGCCCCGACGCCGACCGGGTTGATGTCGTAAAGATGGGCGCGCTTGAACTCGATATGCGGTGGGCTCAGACCGAGCGGCTTGTTGACCACCAGGTCGGCGACGATCGTTCCGACCCACGCCACCGCGACATTGGAATAGAGCCCGAGCGTGTGCTCGAGGCCCTTGTAGACGCCGAACTGCATCAGCAGCAGGGCGATCGTCACGTTGAACACCAGCCAGACGACGCGTCCGGGATGACTGTGCGTCAGGCGCGAGAAGAAGTTCGACCACGCGATCGAGCCCGCATAGGCGTTGGTGACGTTGATCTTGAGCTGGGCGACGATGACGAAGATGCCGGTGATCGCCACCGCGACATCGGGTGAGGAAAACACCTGGTGGAACACCGCCAGATACATCTGGGTGGGCTCGGCGGCGCGCTCGACCGGAACGCCCTGCCCCATCGCCAGCACCGCCAGGAAGGAACCGGCAACCAGCTTCAACCCGCCGAGGACGATCCAGCCGGGACCGGCGCTCATGAACGCCGTCCACCAGGCGAGCCGGCGCCCCTCGCGACGCCGCGGCAGAAAGCGGAGAAAGTCCACCTGCTCGCCGATCTGGGCGATCAGCGAGAACAGCACCGAGGACGCGGCGCCGAACAGCAGGAGGTCGAAGCCGCCGTCCCCCGACGTCCCCTGCCAAGCGGTCCATTCCTCGATCGAAAAGAGCCCGCGGGCGCCGATGAACACGAAGGGCGCGAGCTGCAGCCCGATCCACAAGGGTTGGGTCCAGAGCTGAAAACGGCTGATGAAGGTGATGCCGTGGGTTACCAGGGGAATCACCACCAGGGCGCTCAGGAGATAGCCCAGCCATAGCGGGATACCGAAGCACAGCTCCAGTGCCAGCGACATGATCGCGCCTTCCAGCGCGAAAAAGATGAAGGTGAAGGAGGCGTAGATCAGCGAGGTGATCGTCGAGCCGATGTAGCCGAAGCCCGCGCCGCGGGTCAGCAGGTCGATATCGACCCCGTATCGGGCGGCGTAGTAGCTGATCGGCGCGCCGGTGAGGAAGATCAGCAGCCCGACGACGAGGATGGAGATGACGGCGTTCGAGAACCCGTAGCTGAGGGTGATCGCCCCGCCGATCGCCTCCAGGGCGAGGAACGAGATGGCGCCGAGGGCGGTGTTGACCACACGCCCCGCTGACCACTTCCGGGCCGTCTTGGCGGTGAAGCGCAGAGCGAAGTCTTCGAGGGTCTGGTTCCCGACCCACTGGTTGTACTGGCGACGGACACGGACGATCCGTTGCTCGGTGGTCATGCTCGGCTCATCGGCGGCTATTGCATCCCGGCCTCCTTCGGACGCCCTCCAACCCTGTTGTGCAGCGCGAAATTCTTGCCGATCTCCTCGGATGGCATTGCACCGCACCAACAGTCGGTGATGGCTGGTCGTCCGGTGTCGCTTCCTGACCCCGATACAGAAACACGCCGCGACATATCTCCATATAATATTGTTTCAACTGAGAAATCATCTTTCTTTCTGTTCCGCGCGGCGGCTGTCGAACGGTCCCCCGGACACTATAGATGGTCTTAGAGGAGCCAATTACGTACGACCATACGTCAAACGACGTATTGTTGCACTGCACCCTTCGCCCTGAGCCTAGGCACCGGTGAGGCGGCTCCCCGTCGCATCCGGAACCATCAAAGCTCAGCGAAGGAGCGATCATGTCATTTGAAAGGCCAAACCTGACGCGGATTGGGTCCGCGCTGCGCCGGACGGTGCTGACCGGGGCCACGGCCCTGGCGGCGTTGTCGGTCGCCGCCCACGGATCCATGGCCGCAGACGTCAACACCACCGGCCTCGCCGTTACCGACGACACGGTGACGGTCGGCATCCTGCACTCCATCACCGGAACCATGGCGATCTCCGAGACCGGCTCGGTGCAGGCGGAGAAGCTGGCCATCGACCAGATCAACGCCATGGGCGGCGTGCTCGGCCGCAAGATCGAGTTCATCCAGGAGGACGGCGCCTCCGACTGGCCGACCTTCGCCGAAAAGGCCAAGAAGCTGCTGGTCAACGACAAGGTCGCGGCAGTGTTCGGCTGCTGGACCTCGGCGTCGCGTAAAGCGGTGCTGCCGGTGTTCGAGCAGTACAACGGCATGCTGTACTACCCGACCTTCTATGAAGGCCTCGAAGAGTCGCCGAACGTGATCTACACCGGCCAGGAGGCCACCCAGCAGATCATCGCCGGCATCGACTGGGTGGTGAGGGAGAAGGGCGCGAAGACCTTCTACCTGCTCGGCTCGGACTACATCTGGCCGCGCACCTCGAACAAGATCGCCCGCAAGCACATCGAGAAGCTGGGCCTCAAGGTGGTGGGCGAGGAGTACTACCCGCTCGGCCACACCCAGTTCAACTCGGTCATCAACAAGATCAAGCTGAAGAAGCCCGACGTGATCTATGCGATCGTCGTCGGCGGGTCGAACGTCGCCTTCTACAAGCAGCTGAAGGCCGCGGGCATCGACATGACGAAGGAGAAGCCGCTTCTTCTCACCATCTCGGTGACCGAGGACGAGATCCGCGGCATCGGCGGCGAGAACATCGAGGGCGCCTACGCCGCGATGAAGTACTTCCAGAGCCTGGACAACGACAACAACGCCGGTTTCGTCAAGGCCTTCAAGGACATGTGGGGCCAGGACATCGTCATCGGCGACGTCACCCAGGCGGCCTATCTGGGCCCGTGGCTGTGGAAGGCGGCGGTCGAGAAGGCCGGCAGCTTCGACATCGACAAGGTGCGTGAAGCGTCGCCCGGCATCGAGCTGACCACCGCTCCCGAGGGCTACGTCCGCATCCACGAGAACCATCACCTGTGGTCCAAGACCCGCATCGGCCGCGCCGGCGCGGACGGCCAGTACGAGCTGGTCTACGAGACCAAGGACCTGATGGAACCCGATCCGTTCCCCGAGGGCTACCAGTAAGCACTCGATCCCGCCGGAGCGCTTCTCCAGGGGTGCTCCGGCGGACGGACCTTCTCCCCGCCATTCTGCCGCCCCGTCGCCACGGCGACGCCTCAGGAGCTCAGGTCATGTTCGACGGTTACACGCTCAGTGAGCTCGGCTCGATCCTCGCCATGCAGGGCTTCGCCGGTCTCATCCTCTTCTCGGTCTTCGTTCTCATGGCGCTCGGCCTGGCCATCATCTTCGGCCAGATGGGCGTCATCAACATGGCCCATGGCGAGTTCATGATCCTCGGGGCCTACGTCACCTATCTCTGCTCGCACATCTTCCAGAACTACCTTCCCGGTCTGTTCAGCATCTACTTCTTCGTCGCCATGGCGCTGGCTTTCTGCGCTTCGGGCGCCCTCGGCATGCTCTGCGAGTGGGCGCTGATACGCCATCTCTACAAACGTCCCCTGGACACCCTCCTCGCGACCTGGGGCCTGAGCCTGATCCTGCAGCAGGCCTACCGCACCATCTTCGGCGCGCGCGAGGTCGGCGTCTCCCTGCCCGACTGGATGATGGGCTCGGTGCCGCTGACCGACCTGATCGAGATCCCGATCAACGGCCTGTTCGTGATGGCCCTCACCCTGATCATCACCGCCGCCGTCGGCGCGATGATGTACCGCTCAGGCTGGGGCAAGCAGGTCCGTGCCGTCATGCAGAACCGCGTCATGGCCGGCGCCGTCGGCATCAACACCGAGCGCACCGACCGCCTGACCTTCGGCATCGGCTGCGGGGTCGCCGGCATCGCCGGCGCGGCCTTCACGATGATCGGCTCGACCGGTCCGACTGCCGGCCAGCTCTACATCGTCGACACCTTCCTGGTGGTCGTCTTCGGCGGCGCGGCCAGCCTGCTCGGCACCATCGCGTCGGCCTTCAGCATCAGCCAGGCCCAGTCGGCCATGGAGTTCTTCCTGTCCGGTTCGATGGCCAAGGTTCTGACCCTGCTCACCGTCGTCGGCATCCTGATGCTGCGTCCGCAGGGCCTGTTCACCCTCAAGGTTCGCAAGTGAGGACCCATCCCATGCGCACCGGCTCAAGTTTCCTCACCCGTACCGAACTGGTCTATTTCGCGATCCTCGCGGCGGTGATCTTCGTGGTCTTCCCGGCGTCGATGGACATCTTCCGCCTGAACCTGTTCGGGAAGTACCTGACCTACGCCTTCGTCGCCGTCGGCCTCGTCCTCTGCTGGGGCTACGGCGGCATCCTCAGCCTCGGCCAAGGCGTGTTCTTCGGCCTCGGCGGCTACTGCATGGCGATGTTCCTGAAGCTCGAAGCCTCAACGCCCGAGGCGACGGCGATCCAGTCCACCCCGGGCATCCCGGACTTCATGGACTGGAACCAGCTCACCGCCCTGCCGACCTGGTGGGAGCCGTTCCACAGCTTTCCCTTCACCCTGATCGCGGTGATCGCGGTTCCCGTCTTCTTCGCCTTCGTCATCGGTCTCGCGATGTTCAAACGGCGGGTGGGCGGCGTCTACTTCGCCATCATCACCCAGGCCATCGCCGCGATCCTGACCATCCTGATCATCGGCCAGCAGGGCTACACCGGCGGCGTCAACGGCATCACCGATCTCCGCACCCTGCTGGGCTGGGACATCCGCACCGACTCCGCCAAGTACATCCTCTACTTCGTCAATGGCGGGCTTCTGATGCTCTGCCTGCTCGCCGCGCAGTTCGTACGGCGTTCCAAGCTCGGCCGGATCCTGGTGGCGATGCGCGACCAGGAAGACCGGGTGCGATTCTCCGGCTACGACGTCGCCAACTTCAAGATCTTCGTCTTCTGCCTGGGCGCGGCGATGGCGGCGGTCGGCGGGGCGATGTTCACCCTGCAGGTCGGCTTCATGTCGCCGTCCTTCGTCGGCATCGTGCCGTCGATCGAGATGGTGATCTTCTGCGCCGTCGGCGGCCGGCTTTCGATCCTCGGCGCGGTCTACGGCACTCTGCTCGTCAACTGGGCCAAGACCACCTTCTCGGAGATGTTCCCGGAACTCTGGCTGTTCGCCATGGGCGCCCTGTTCATCGGCGTGGTGCTGGCGTTCCCGAACGGTCTTGCCGGTCTCTACAACAGCTATGTCGCGCCGTACGTGAAGCGACTGATCAGCGCCCGTGGCGCCGGTCGGCGCATGGCGCCGGCCGAGTGACGGAGGAACAGCCATGAACGCTGCCACTGCAACGGTCGCCAGCAACACCGACTACCTGCTGGCGGTCGAGGACCTGACGGTCTCCTTCGACGGGTTCAAAGCGGTCGACGGGCTGAGCTTCTACGTCGACGAGAACGAGATCCGGGTGATCATCGGTCCCAACGGCGCCGGCAAGACGACCGTCCTCGACCTGATCTGCGGCCGCACCAAGGCCACCCAGGGCTCGATCAAGTTCAAGGGGGCGGAGCTCACGCAGATGCGCGAGCACCAGATCGTCCATGCCGGCGTCGGCCGAAAGTTCCAGACTCCGTCGATCTACGAGGATCTGACGGTGTTCGAGAACCTGGAGATCTGCTTCCCCCGCGGCCGCACCGTCTTCGGTTCTCTCGCCTTCAAGCGGGACGGCGAGGTGGTGTCGCGGGTGGAGGAGATCGCCGAGACGATCTTTCTCTCGAACCAGCTCCACGAGCGGGCCGCCTTCCTCAGCCACGGCCAGAAGCAGTGGCTGGAGATCGGCATGCTGCTGATCCAGAACCCGGAGCTGCTGATGCTCGACGAGCCGGTCGCCGGCATGTCGGTGTCGGAGCGCAAGAAGACGGCCGAGCTTCTGCATCGGATCATCCAGGACCGCTCTGTGCTGGTGATCGAGCACGACATGAAGTTCGTGGAGGACATCGCCCACAAGGTCACCGTCCTCCACCAGGGCCGCATCCTGTCCGAGGGCTCCATGGACAAGGTCCAGGCCGACCCGAAGGTCATCGAAGTCTATCTCGGGCATTGAGGGGATCCGCCATGCTCAACGTCACCGATCTGCATGTCGCCTACGGCCAGAGCGAAGTGCTCCACGGCCTCACCTTCCAGGCCGCCCCCAACGAGATCATCGCGATCATGGGCCGTAACGGCATGGGCAAGACGACGCTCATGAAATCGCTGATGGGGATCGTGCCGACGAGCCGAGGCTCGGTCACCGTCGGCGAAACCGACATCACGTCCATGCGGAGCTACCAGCGCGTCGCCAACGGCGTCGCTTACGTGCCCCAGGGTCGGATGATCTTCTCGACCATGACGGTGGAAGAAAACGTCGAAACCGGCCTCACCGTCACCGGCGAGACGGCGGTGCCCAAGGACATCTACGAGCTGTTCCCGGTACTGCTGGAAATGAAGCACCGGCGCGGCGGCAACCTCTCGGGCGGCCAGCAGCAGCAGCTCGCCATCGCCAGGGCGCTCGCCTCCAAGCCCAAGGTGCTGCTGCTCGACGAGCCCACCGAGGGCATCCAGCCCTCGATCATCCGCGAGATGGGGCGGACGCTGAAACGCATCCGCGACCAGCGCGGTCTGTCCATCGTCGTCTCCGAACAGGTGTTGAGCTTCGCGCTCGATATCGCCGACCGCGTGCTGGTGATGGAGAACGGCGAAATCGTCCAGGAAGACACCCGCGACAAGGTCGACGAGGCCAAGGTCGCGCGCCTGCTTTCCGTCTGAGTCCCTGCCGATCCCTGCTTGTTTCCGCTCAACAGCCGAAAGAGGAAAGAAGAGTCATGCCTGATACGCTGATCAAGATCGATCTCAGCCAGTCGCCCTACGAGAACGAGATGATCCACAACCGGTGGCACCCGGACATTCCGATTGCCGCCTGGGTGGACCCCGGCGACGACTTCGTCGTCGAGACCTATGACTGGACCGGCGGCCAGATCAAGAACGACGACGATGCTGCCGACGTGCGCGACGTCGACCTGACGCAGGTCCACTTTCTCAGCGGCCCGATCGGCGTGAAGGGTGCGGAGCCCGGCGATCTGCTGGTCGTCGACATTCTCGACATCGGCGCCTTCGATACCTGCCTGTGGGGCTTCAACGGCTTCTTCTCGAAGCAGAACGGTGGCGGCTTTCTCACCGATCACTTCCCCGAGGCGCAGAAGTCGATCTGGGACATCGAGGGCATGTTCACCAAGTCGCGCCACGTTCCCGGCGTGCGCTACGCGGGCCTGATCCATCCCGGGTTGATCGGCTGCCTGCCGTCGAAGGAGATGCTGTCGACGTGGAACGAGCGCGAAAAGGCGCTGTTCGACACCGACCCCGACCGGGTGCCGGCGCTGGCCACCCTGCCCTACGGCGAGACCGCGCATATGGGCAAGCTGACCGGCGACGCGAAGGCCGCCGCCGCCGCCGAGGGCGCCCGCACCGTTCCGCCGCGCGAGCATGGCGGCAACTGCGACATCAAGGACCTGAGCCGCGGCTCGAAGATCTACTTCCCCGTCTATGTCGATGGCGGCGGGCTGTCGATGGGCGACCTGCACTTCAGCCAGGGCGACGGCGAGATCACCTTCTGCGGCGCCATCGAGATGGCGGGCTGGGTGCATCTCAAGGTCTCGCTGCTGAAGGGCGGGATGGCCAAGTACGGGGTCAAGAACCCGATCTTCCGGCCGAGCCCGATCACGCCGAAGTATGACGACTACCTGATCTTCGAAGGCATCTCGGTCGACGAGCAGGGCAAGCAGCACTACCTCGACGTCCACATCGCCTACCGTCAGGCCTGCCTGAACGCCATCGAGTACCTGAAGAAGTTCGGCTACACCGGCGCCCAGGCCTACGCGATCCTCGGTACCGCACCGGTTCAGGGCCACATCTCGGGCGTCGTCGACATTCCCAACGCCTGCGCGACGTTGTGGCTGCCGACCGACATCTTCGAGTTCGACGTCATGCCCGGCAGCGACGGCCCGACCAAGTATCTGGACGGGTCGATCGACGTGCCGCTGGCACCCGACCTCTGAGAGGGGACGAAGCATGCCTCTCTACGAATATCAGTGCGATAGCTGCGGCGTCTTCGACGCCATGCGGCCGATGGCGCAGTCTGCCGATCCCTGCGACTGTCCCGCTTGCGGGACAACCGCCCCAAGGGTGATGTTCACCGCTCCCCGCCTGGCGGCGATGGACACCGGTCTCCGGCATGCACACGCCACCAACGAACGTAGCGCAGACAGCCCGAGGACGTCGCGTGATGCCTCCTCGCATCGTCACGGGCCTGGATGCGGCTGCGGCAGCGGGACGAGCAAGGCGGTGCACCGTCCCGACGGATCCAAGACGTTTCCGTCGAAGCGGCCTTGGATGATTTCGCACTGACCGCGTAGGTGGCGGGCCGCCCGCGCGTCACACCTCGTGACGCGCGGGTTCCGCCTCTTTCGGTTTCCGTCCGAACGCCGCGCGCCCCTCCCGTCTCCACAGCAGCCGGTACAAGCGATATATTAGGGTTCGCATCCTCATCCTTCCGAGGGTGTTGAAGCTGTACCGGGACAAGAGTCATGATTGTCAGGCTCTGACCGGTCCGCGTTGGATGGCGGGCTGCAGGTGGCTTTGGAATCATGCCTCCGGACATTGATCGGCCCCCATTCAGAGTTCGATGACGTGCGTGCCCGCTGGCGTAGCGGCCGGACGCACATCGAACGGTATGGGCTTTGGGCCGTCGGGCCCGGCAAGAGGATTGGTTCTTACGTCTAGCGACGACGGGAGTGGTCATGAAGACGGATATTGGCGCGGGCTTTGAGCAGGAGATGACCGGATCCGCGACCGGGGCCGCAAAGGGCGACGCCATGCTGATCGAGGCGGCGGGTCGAGCTTCGATCGAGCTTCCGTCCGACTTTCCCTTACTGAGCGCCGATTTCGTGCGGCTGGGGTCGGATCTGTTGCTGGTGGCCGAAGACGGCGGCCAGATCCTGATCCAGGATTACTTCGACGCTCCGGCGGCCGCGCTGGTCCAGCCTGACGGTATTCACGGCGAAATTAATATTGCCGGCCACACAGTGACCTCGTTCGCCGGCCCGCTGGCGCCCGGTCAGTTGGCTCAGGCGGGCGATGTGGCGCTGGGCGGGGAGCCGATCGGCACGGTCGATTCGGTCGC
>MDTD01141061.1_pt1 | contig 21148 bp, 23 predicted proteins | sample 811221 | NCBI WGS metagenome assembly MDTD01 (sample SAMN05326646, study PRJNA326480) | marine metagenome | isolation source: seawater | place: Pacific Ocean: South West | collected 2011
AGGTTGTTGTCAAAGCTTCTTTATTGAAAAATGGTAAACGCTCACCCTCACTTACTCTCTGATCAACCATTAATGCAATAGATTTACCATTTTTATAATGCTTAATAGCGTCTTTTACGCCAAGAATTCCTTTCTTTATTTGAGTGTGACAAACATATTTTCTTCTATAATATTCCATTATAGGATTTAAAAAGTAATTATTTAAAGGTCTGTAAATAGTTGCTATATCAATTTTTTTTTTTGTTAGCTCCATAGACATAAGCTCAAAATTTGAAAAATGACCAGAAATAAAAATCACCTGTTGTTTTTTATCTTTAAGCATTTTTAATTTATCTTCTCCTTTTATCAAGATATGCTCATTACTTTCCCTAAATTTATTCAAAAAGAAATATTCTACAAAAGTTGATGCATAATTTGCCCACATATTATTAATTATTCTAATTTTTTCCTCCTCATTTAAATCTTTATTTATAAATCTTAGATTCTTAATAATAACTTGATTTGATCTAAAAAAATTTCCTAAATTTCTAAAAATAAAAATAAAAATTCTTTTGCTTAAATTAAGCCCAAATATCTTTATAATTATTATAAAAAAATAAATTATAATTGCCTGTATTAAATATTTAAAAAATTTCATGATAGAAAACTTTTTATTTTATTTTCAAATTCTTTTTGTTTGTTTATTTTGACTTTTATTTTTAAATATCTTATATCATCCAAATTTCTATGAGAAATCCTAAAAAAATCTTTCTCAGTTGTAATTATTTTAAGGCCTTCACTTTGCGCTACATTTTTAATTCTATTTAAATCCTTTTGTGAATAATTATAATGATCAGAAAAGGCAAGTTTTCTCTTTACACTTACTCCGTAATTTTCAAGTATATCAAAAAATCTAATTGCATTACCAATGCCTGCAAAAGCAAAATATCTATCTTTTTTAAATTCATTGATATTAGTAGGTTCATAATTCATATAAAATATTAACAAGTTTTTGGATATTTCATTAATTTTTTTTTCTAAGTTTAAATTTTTATTTCCTTTAATTATAATAATTTGAGCATTTTTGATTTGATCAAATGTCTCTCTTAAAGGACCTGCGGGCAAAACATATCCATTGCCGAATCCATCTAAAGAGTCAAAACACAATAAATTTAAATGCTTTTTTATTGACCAGTCTTGAAATCCGTCATCCATTATAACTATATTTGAACCATTTTTTTCAGCTTGTTGAATACATTCTCTTCTATTATTGGCAACTACAACATTCTTAAAATTTTTTTTTAACAAATTAATTTCGTCCAAATGAGCCTTATGAAATTTTTTAGCAATAAAAGTTTTACCTTGCGTTTCGTTTAAAAAATTAGCCATAAATAAAGAAAGGGGTGTTTTACCGGTTCCACCAAGATATATATTTCCTATACAAATTATTTTGGACTTAAATTCAATTTCTTTTGTAAAAAATTTTTTAACTTTTAAAAGGATTATATATAAAAATGAAATTGGTAAAAAAATATAAGACAAAAATTTTTTTTCATTCCAAAATTTTGGTTTTTTTACATTCATTAAATAAACTTTTCAATTTGAGTTAAAGTTTTATTGAGTATATTTTCTCCATATTTGTTTAATTCATTTCTTATTTGATCTTTTTTAAAAGTTTTATGACTTTGAAAATCTTGGAGAATCTTATCTTTTAATTCATTCGGATCTTTTACAATAAAACTTACATTCTTTTCACTTAAGTATTCATAAATTTCCTGGAAATTGAATACATATTTTCCATGATAAATTTTACAACCTAGTTTTGCAGGTTCGATAGGATTTTGTCCACCAACATCTTCAAAATTATGAAGAAGTGATTTTCCAACAAAAATGCTATTACAGTAATTATAATATTTCGCCGATATACCAAACGAGTTTATTATCAAAATATCAAGATCATCTTTTATAGTTTCTCCCTCGTTTAAAATTTGTATTTTTAAACCAAATTTTTTACAAGATTTTTCGAAGAAGTTTACGTTTGAAATATGTCTTGGGATGATAATAGTTAAACAATTTTTTTTTTCTTTTTTTAGTGCAATATGAGTCTTTATACAAAAATTTTCTTCCCCCTTATGTAAACTTGCAGCACACCAAGCTAAATAACGATTTAATACACTTATATTTTTTTTATCTAGCAGAATATTTTTCTGATTAAACGCAAATTTAATGTTTCCAATGAAGATTATATTATTAGCACCTAGATTAATTAAATTATTTTTTGATATCGTGCTTGAGGGTAAGCATAAATCAAAAAGTTGAAATAAACTTTTAGAAAAACTAGATATAATTTTCCATCTTTTTTTTGTCTTATTTGTAATTCGCGCATTTAAAAGAACAAGTGGTATTTTTCTTTTTTTTATTTCAGAAAGAAAATTTGGCCAAATTTCAGAGTCAATGAATATAGCTATTTTCGGCTTCCAATGTTTTAAAAATTTTTTTACTAAATTTTGTTCATCAATTGGAAAATATTTATGTGTGATATTTTTTATTTTATCTTTCTCTTTTTCAATTAAATCTGCAGAACTTTTTGTTACAGAAGTTATTAAAAATTCTAAGTCATTTCTTTTATTATTTAATTTAGTTATCATCGGAAATATACTTAATACTTCCCCAATGCTAACAGCATGAAACCAAATAATTTTTTTCTCATTTACTTGTATTTTATCTAAATAATTTAGATTGAATTTTTCTTTAAATCTTAAAGGGTCTTCTTTACCAATGAACTTTCGAAAGTAAATTATCAAAACAAAAATAGGAAATAAAAGCGTAATAAAGCAAGCATAGATTTTTTTCATTTAATTATTTAAGTTGTTTTTTATATAAAGTTTTATATTCATCACAATTATTAATTAAAAAATCATGTGTACCAGCATTAACTATTCCACCATTTTTCATAACAAATATCTTGTCAGCCTTATGGATAGTTGAAAGTCTGTGTGCAATAACTAAAGTTGTTTTATTTTTTGTCAGATTTATTATAGCATTTTGTACTTTTTCTTCTGATTCTGCGTCAAGCGATGATGTTGCTTCATCTAATAATATAATTGCGGAATTTTTAATGAAAGCTCTAGCAATAGATATTCTTTGTTTTTGTCCACCTGATAGTCTTACACCATTCTCACCAACTATTGTTTGATAAGAATTTGGAAGTTTATTAATGAATTCATCCGCAGCTGCTAAGGAACAAGCTTTTTTAATTTGATCTATAGACGCTTCTTCATTTGCATAGGAAACGTTTGAAGCGATGGTATCATCAAAAAGCATTATATCCTGACTAACCAAAGAAATTTCTTTTCTTAAAGAGCTAAGAGAAATTTTATAAATATTTTGATCATCAATTAAAATTTCACCAGATTGCGGCTCATAAAATCTTGGTAGTAAATTAATTATAGTACTTTTACCTGCTCCACTGTGTCCTACAAAAGCTGCCATTGAGCCACCGGTTATATCTAAGTTAATACTTTCTATAGCTCTTTCTTTCGTGTTTTGATATTGGAAATTTACATTTTTGTATTTTATATTACATTTTTCTAATTTAAGATTAGGTAACTTATTGTCTTCTCTAGTTTTAATAGGTTTGTCAATAACATCAAAAATTCTCTTAGCCGCCGCAGCACCTTGATAAGCTACCATATTAATCGTGGCCAAAGATCTAATAGGTTGATAAGCTAACATCATTGCTGCTAAAAATGAAAAAAAATTATTAATTTCAAGTTCTCCATTATTTATTAATTTACCAGCATAAAAAATAAAACCTGCAATCATAAAACCAGTTAAAATTTCCATGATAGGTGTTGCTCTAATCATAACACTTGTCATTTTAATTTGTTTTTCGACAAGACCATCTATTACACTTTCAGCATTTTCATTTTCTTTTTTTTCTTTCTGAAAAATTCTTATCATTTTTGCAGCTTTAAAAATCTCAGATAAGTAAGATGTAAGATTTGCTGAAAGCTCACCTGCTTGAGTTGTCACTTTTCCAAGTCTTTTTCCTAAGCTTTTTGCGAAAAAAGCTGCCAGTGGCATCATAAGGATTGCAAAAAAAGCTAATTTCCAATTTTGATAAAACATTAGTGAAACCAACAGAATAACGGAAAAACTATCTTTCATTAAATTTAAAACACCAGTGCTAACAAGATTTTGAATTTGATGAGAGTCAAACATCACATTTGAAATATATTTTCCCGAATGCCGATTTTCTAAAGTTTGGATATCAGAGTGAATAATATTTTGTGCAATTTTTTTTTGTATTTCTCCAGCAATTTTTTGACCTACTCTAATTATAATTAGTCGGGCAAAATATAATGATATACCTTTTGATGAGAAAGCTATTACTATTGCTATAGGTATTAACCATGCTAAAGTTTCATTTTGGTCTATAAAAATTTTTTTTACTGCTGGATCAAGAAGCCATGCAGTTGCAGATGTACTGCCTGCGACTATTACAGAAAGAACTAAGGAGACGATAATTCTCTTTATATATTTTTTTACATACTCAAAGTATAATCTTTTTAAAATACCCTTTAATTCTTCCCATTTCATAGAAATTTAAACATATTCGTTTGTGATAATAAAGCTAGGAATAATAAAAAACCTGAAAAATTATTCATTTTAAAAGCCTTAAGACATTCAAGAGGTTTTTTTTTATTGAATATTTTTACTTGAAAAAAAAGTGAAATAAAGAATGAAATAAATAAAAGTGTAAAAATGTTCAACCCTAGCTTATTATAAAATAATATCATAAAGCATAAAAAAGTTACAAAATAACTTATGAATACAAATAATTTAATATCTGTTTTAAATTTAATCGCAGTTGATTTTATTCCAATAATTTCGTCATCAATCATATCTTGAGCTCCATAAATCGTGTCATACCCTAATGTCCAAAATATGGCTCCTATGTAAAGAAGTATTGGTTCCAGAGAAACTTCATTTGTAAGAGAAGCCCAGGCCATTATGATGCCCCAGTTAAACGTTAAACCCAAAAATAATTGAGGCCAATAGGTTATTCTTTTCATAAATGGATAAGAAAAAGCAAGAACCATCGACCCTAATCCCAATAAGATTGTAAGTTTATTAAATTGTAATAAAATAATAAGGGCAAGCAAGCATAATATAACTACATAGCTGAACGCTTGATAAACTGAAATTTTTCCTGAGGCTATGGGTCTCGTTTTAGTTCGCGTGACTTTGATATCTAAGTCTTTGTCGACAATATCATTAAATATACATCCAGCACTTCTCATAAGCACTGACCCTAAAAAGAATAAAATAAGATAAACCAAATATTCGTGGACATTAGAATTATTAACAAATCCAATCGTTAAACCCCAGCTGCAAGGCCAAAATAACAGCATAAATCCTATTGGACGATTTATTCGTGTTAAATTTGCAAATAATTTTAACTTATTCATAGAGATTTTCTATTGTAAATATCAAACACAATCTTCATAATCAATTTGATTCGGTATGGAAATTGATTACACAGTAACTGCGCTAATGTTCCCGGCAATTCCACTTATAATGACCGTATATAGTAATAGGTTTCACACTTTAAGCGCGCTAATCAGGAAATTACATGACGAATATGTTTTTGAAAAACAGATACCCCCAGCCTGGGAAAATCAACTCCATAACTTAAATAACAGAACTAATTTACTTAAATTTACTATGGGTTTTGCAAGTTTTGGTTTTTTATTTAATATGCTTACAGTTTTTGCTCTTTATTTGGGTGAAACTCAAATCGCTAGACTTATTTTTGCCGCATGTTGTATTTGTATGATTGTCTCTATTTTTTTATTTTTACAAGAAATAAGGCTTTCTACGAAAGCTTTAAAATTTCACCTGAGTGACATGAAATCAATGAGTGATGATTTTAATTAACTTTTATTATCAGAATTTTGTTTTTTTTTAAATAAAGATACTCCCTCTTTTATCTTATTATTATAAGACTCGTTAAAAGTAGTTAATTGCCAACCAGACATTCTTTTTTTAATCTCTTCTAAATTTTTTTTTTTCCAATTTTCCGATGTTGATAGCTCTTTCCAAATCTTTTTCTCCTCATTAGTCCTAGCACAGCCATAGCAGAATCCACTTAGAGGATCTGTTTTGCAAATACTAATACATGGAGAAACAATTTGCTTCATAATTAAGGGACTAATATGGCTGGACCAATAATTTTTCTCGACTCTAAATCTTCGTGTGCCTTTTTTGCCTCTTTAAGTTTATATTCTTTAAATATTTTAACTTTAATTTTACCAAACTTTATTTGATTAAAAAGTTCATTTGAACCTGCATTTAGTTCGTCTCGCGTGCTTAAATATTGTCCCATTGATGGTCTTACAAAGAATAGTCCTTTAGGCTGAAGAAGTTTTGGAACATTAATTGGCGATAGAGGACCTGATGCATTACCAAAAGATATCATCATGCCTCTTATTTTTAATGAATTAAGTGATTTTTCAAAAGTGTCATTTCCCACACCGTCATAAACAACATCAACACCTTTATTATTTGTTATCTCAAGAACTTTTTTATCAAAAGCATCATTTTTATAATTTATTACATAATCACATCCATTTTCTTTTGCAATTTCAATTTTATTATCAGAGCCAACAGTACCTATTATCTTACAACCAATACTTTTTGCCCATTGACAAAATATCTGGCCAACCCCTCCCGCTGCAGCATGGAATAGTATTGTATCTCTTGAGGTTAAGACATATGTCTTTTTCAATAAATAATAAGTGGTCAAGCCTTTTGTCATAACGCAGGCAGCAACTTTGTGACTTACGCCATCAGGAATTTTCACTACTATTTTTTCAGGTATAATTCTCTCATCAGAGTATGAGCCTAACGGCGGAGCTGCATAAGCTATATTATCTCCAATACTAAAATTTTTTATGTTATCTCCAATTTCTAAAATTACTCCCGCACCTTCCATCCCAATACCGTGAGGAAGCTTCATAGAATATAAACCGCTCCGATGATAAGTATCTATGTAATTAAGTCCTACTGCTAAATTTTTGATTTTAATCTCCTCAGGTCCAGGAGAACCTAACGACACTTCTTCTAAGTTAAGAACCTCAGGGCCCCCGTTTTTTTTAATTATTATAGATTTTGGCATTAAACAGAGTCGTACTTTAACTTTTAATATTTAGCAAATGTTCCGTTATTATAATCTTTAATAGCTTCTAGTATTTCAGCTTTTGTGTTCATCACAAATGGACCACCTCTCGCGATAGGCTCGCCAATTGGCTTGCCAGCTATAAATAAAAATTCTGATTTTTTTTCAGCTTGAACATTAAGCTTATTACCCCGCTCAAGTAAAATTAAGTTAGAGTCTGTTGTTTTATTGTGGTTTTTTTTTCCAATTTTTAACTCTCCGTTTAGTAAATATATAAAAGAGTTATGACTTACTGGAACTTCACAATTAAATTCCTTTCCATCGTTTAAAACAATGTGAAAGTACAAAGGTGCAACATTATGATTTTTTTCAGGACCTTCTGCTTTTTCAAATTTACCAGCTATAACTTTTACAACTTTTTCATTGTCTTTATGCACACCAAGTTCATCACTTTTAATATAAAGATATTCGGGTTTATTCTTTTTCATTTTAGCTGGCATGTTGATCCAAAGCTGAAAACCTAATAATTTTCCTTCTTTCATAGCAGGCATCTCAGAATGAATGATTCCTCTACCAGTCTTCATCCATTGCACATCTCCTGATTTCATAATACCTTTAGCACCAGTGCTATCTTGATGCTCAAATTCTCCCTGTAACATGTAAGTCACTGTTTCTATTCCTCTATGAGGATGAGGAGGAAATCCAGCGACATAATCATCTTTATTTTCTGACCCAAATTCATCGAGCATTAAAAAGGGATCAATATAATCTGCTTCTGGTGTACCTATACTTCTTTTTAACTTTACCCCAGCACCATCAGATGCGTTCAAGGCTTTTATAATTTTTTTCACTTCTATATTTGACATATTCTTATTATATAAAACATTTAAACTATATCAAGTAACTGCGTTAAGTTGTCGATTTCTTTTAATGGTCGATAATCAAGATAATCAAAGTGAGCCTTATTTCTATTTACCCAAATAGAGTCATAACCATAGTTTCCTCCACCTGAAACATCCCAGGTATTTGCGCTCAAAAAAATAATTTCTGACGGTTTGATACCATATTTTTTTACAGGAAGTTCATAAACTCTTGAAACAGGTTTATAAACGTTTACTTCTTCAATTGAAAAAATATTTTCAAATAAATTATCTAAATTGTTATTTGAGACCAATTCATTTAAAAGAGAAGGTGTTCCGTTTGATAAGATTGCAAGTTTATAATTTTTCTTTTTTAAATCCTCCAAAACACCTTTAACTTCTGGATATGGCGATAAAACTCTATACAAGTCCAATAATTCTCTCTTCATACTTTGATCAATGTTAAAAACTTTCATAGATTTTTTTAAACTATCTTCAGTGACTTGCCAGAAATCCTTATGCCTTTTCATTAAACTTCTTAACCAAGTATATTCAAGCTGTGTAGTTCTCCAAAAATTAGCAAAATTTTCCCAATCATTTCCAATTTTATTTTTACATTTTTTTGCAGCTGAATTTACATCAAATAATGTTCCATAAGCATCAAATACCACTGCTTTTATACTCATAACTTATCGAATGTTGTGTGCACCATCGCACAAAGGCTGATCTTTTGTTTGCTTACATGTACAGAAAAATAGTTTTTTGGACTGTTCAGCTTTAAAGGTTAGAGGTTTGAAATCTGTACCTTTGTGCGAACCATCGCAAAAGGGTTGCTTCAAACTTCTTCCACACGAACACCAGTAATATGATTTTCCTTCAACTACATCTACTCCTATTGGAGTATTTCCTGCCCTTATACCTTTTTCCATAATAAGCTCCTTTAATTAAATTTATTTTTTTATATTATAGTAATAATGAATATTAGATTATATCATCCTAACAGTATAGCTGAAAATACTTCAGGATTACTGTCGAAAGAGCATACTCATTACATAATAAATGTAATGAGGTTAAAAAGAGGATCAATTATAAATTTATTTAACAAAGAAGGCGAGTGGAAGAGTGAAATTATTTTTTTAGATAAAGATAGAGTCGAAGTTAAATTTTTAAATAAAATAAAAAATCCTGCAAAGTTATCTAACATTGAATTAGCTGTATGTTTGGTAAAAAAGGGGCCAATGGAAACTATTTTACAAAAAGCTACGGAGCTTGGTATAAATAAAATTATACCAATAATATCTGATAGAACAGAAGTTAAAGAATTAAATCTAGAAAGAGCTAAAAAGATTGTGACCGAAGCTACAGAGCAATCTAATCAGTTAATACCTCCAAAAATTTCGGAAGTAGTAAAATTAAAAAATTTTTTAGAAAAAATCGATGACTCAACCACGTTACTGTTTGCTGATGTTAATTCAAAAATCAATTTAAAGACTAAAGATTTGGTAAACAGAAAATCTTTATGTATTTTGATTGGACCAGAGGGGGATTTTACTCCTTTAGAACGTAAGTCTATATTAACTAATCCCGTAGTAAAACCTTTTACAATATCTAAAAACATTTTGAGGACCGACACAGCTGCATTAACCGCTATTTCTTTGGTTAATTTCATTAGTAATAATCATTAATTGTCGCATTAATTGAAATTGTCAAATCGTTAAAATGTTATATAAAAAATCTAATGAAAAATTTATTTATATTGCTTATTTTAACAATTCCAAGTTTTTCATTTGCTGATCAACCTCGAGATTGGCAGCTTGGTTTCCAGGAATCTGCATCATCTACAATGAGTGACATTGTAATTTTTCATGATTATATGTTGCTTCCAATAATCACAGCCATTACAGCTTTTGTACTTTTTTTAGTAATCTATGCTTGCTTTAGATTTCGAGAAAAAAAAAATATTGTTGCCTCAAAAACAAGTCATAACACTTTAATAGAGATATTATGGACTTTAGGTCCATGCTTAATATTGATCGCTATGGCAGTCCCTTCATTTAAAGTCCTGTATTCACAAGATAAAATTCCTGAGGCAGATGTAACTATCAAAGCAATCGGATACCAATGGTATTGGGGATATGAATATCCAGATGAAAACATTATTTTTGACTCATATATGATTGAAGAAAAAGATTTAAAACCTGGTCAACCTAGATTATTAGCTGTTGACAATGAAGTTGTAGTTCCGGTTAATAAAGTAATAAAAGTTTTAATCACAGCTAACGACGTTCTGCACGCATGGGCTCTTCCTTCATTTGGTGTAAAAAGAGATGCTGTACCAGGAAGAATCAATGAGACATGGTTTAAAGCTGATAGAGTTGGAACTTTTTACGGTCAATGTTCTGAGCTTTGCGGAATCAAACATGCATTTATGCCCATCACAGTAAATGTTGTATCTGAAAAAGAATATGATATTTGGTTAAAAAATGCTAAAGAGAAATTTGCAAAAGACGAGATTAAAAAAGAAAAGAAAATTGTGAAAAATATAATTTTAGGAGATTTAAATTAATGTCATCAATAACACATGATCAACATCATACACCTACTGGATGGAAGAGGTGGGCTTACTCCACAAATCACAAAGATATTGGAACAATGTATCTTGTTTTTGCTATTATTGCAGGTCTAATTGGATCAGCCTTTTCAGTTGTAATGAGAATGGAATTAATGCATCCAGGTGACGGAATTTTAGGAGGTAACTACCATCTTTATAATGTTTTAGTAACTGGACATGGTTTAATCATGATTTTTTTTATGGTAATGCCTGCGATGATTGGTGGTTTTGGTAATTGGTTTGTCCCGATAATGATAGGAGCGCCGGATATGGCATTTCCTAGAATGAATAACATTTCATTCTGGTTATTACCGGTTGCTTTTATTCTTCTTTTAAGTTCAATTTTTGTTGATGGTCCTCCTGGACAGACAGGCGTTGGCGGGGGTTGGACAATTTATCCTCCACTTTCTTCAAAGACAGGTCAACCAGGCCCAGCGATGGATCTAGCAATTTTAAGTTTACACATTGCTGGTGCGTCATCAATTTTAGGTGCCATAAACTTTATTACAACAATTCTTAACATGAGAACACCTGGAATGACTTTACATAAAATGCCTTTGTTTGCGTGGTCGATTTTGGTAACCGCGTTCTTACTATTATTATCATTGCCTGTGCTAGCAGGAGCAATAACAATGTTATTAACTGACAGGAATTTTGGCACAGCATTCTTTGAAGCGCAAACAGGAGGAGATCCATTACTATTCCAACATCTTTTTTGGTTTTTTGGTCATCCAGAAGTTTATATTTTAATTTTACCCGGTTTTGGAATGATAAGTCATATAATATCTACTTTCTCAAAAAAACCAATTTTTGGCTATTTAGGTATGGCTTATGCCATGGTAGCTATTGGGGTTGTTGGTTTTGTTGTTTGGGCCCATCACATGTACACGGTTGGTTTAGATACTGATACAAAAGCCTACTTTTTAGCTGCGACTATGATTATCGCAGTGCCTACCGGAATTAAAGTTTTCTCCTGGATTGCAACAATGTGGGGCGGATCTATCAGTTTTAAGACACCAATGCTTTGGGCAATAGGGTTTGTAGTTTTATTCACATTAGGAGGCGTTACCGGTGTTGTTTTAGCTAACGCAGGAGTAGATACAGCACTACATGATACATATTATGTCGTTGCTCATTTTCATTACGTTTTATCTTTAGGTGCCGTATTCGCGATTTTTGCTGGATGGTATTATTGGTTCAGCAAAATGTCAGGATATGAATATTCAGAATTTCTTGGAAAATTACACTTTTGGCTAACATTTATTGGGGTAAATTTAATATTTTTTCCACAACATTTTTTAGGGCTAGCCGGGATGCCAAGAAGATATGCCGATTATCCAGACGCATTTGCTGGTTGGAATTATGTTTCTTCAATAGGTTCGTATATTTCAATTATTGGTGTAGGAGTATTTTTAATCAACTTGATTTATTCTTTTATGAAAAAAAAATCAGCAGAAAAAAATCCATGGGGAGAAGGTGCTACAACTTTAGAATGGACAGTGGACTCACCACCACCATTCCATACTTTTGAAGAGTTGCCTAAATTTGAAATTGATAGAAGCAGAAATTAGAACAAAAAGTTCCCAAATACTTAATTCTTATCAACTTGATTCTTTCTTTAATTTGATGAAGCCCAGAGTTATGTCCTTAGTACTATTCACATGTTCTGTGGGCCTACTGATTGCTCCAAATAATCTAGATTTTTATAATTCTGCAATGTCTTTACTTGCTGTAGCTTTAGGAGCTGGAGCGGCTGGAACCCTAAACATGTGGTATGAGTCCGACGTTGATGCTTTAATGTCTCGTACATGTTTGAGACCAATTCCATCAGGCAAAGTGACAAAAAACCAAGCTTTAACTTTCGGATTATTTTTGTCAGTTTTATCAGTTGGATTACTTAATTTTTATGCAAACTTTGTTGCAGCATTTTTACTTCTAATTACTATAAGCTTTTATTTTTTTATTTATACTATATGGCTTAAAAGAAAGACGCCTCAAAACATAGTTATTGGTGGAGCAGCTGGAGCTTTGCCTCCAGTGATTGGATGGTCTATATCGACTGGAACAATTTCTGTTGAACCAATTATTTTATTTTTGATAATTTTCTTTTGGACGCCGTCACATTTTTGGGCGCTAAGTCTATATAAATCCAATGATTATAAAAAAGCAAATATTCCAATGCTTCCAGTCATTTCTGGCTCAGAAAAGACCAAAAAAAATATCTTAATTTATTCAGTTTTAATGCTGCCCACTGTAACGGCATATTACTTGTTAAATTTAAGCTCATTAATTTACTTTGTACCATCAATATGTTTTACTCTTTATTATATCCTCTTGTGTGTAAATCTTTTAAAAACTAAAACTATCAAAAAAAGAAATATTATTGCAAAAAAGATTTTTATTTTTTCAATTTTCTACTTGTTTGCATTATTTTTTCTCATTTTATTAGATAATTTTTTTATGAACTTATATGGATAAAAAAAGAAAAAATAAATTTACAGCTTTTTTATTAATAGCATTTGTCTTGATACTGTTTTTTTTGACATTTTATAACATAGGGATTTATAATAGGGAAATTTAATAATGAACAAAAAAAAACTCACCCCAATAGCTCTAGTATCAATTTTTTTTGTTATGTTGGCTTTGTCTTTCGCTTCAGTGCCGTTATATGATTTATTTTGTAGAGTAACAGGTTTTGGTGGTAAAACTCAAAATGCTATAGAAAAAGAATTACCAAAAATAGTTATAAATCAAAATTTTAAAATGCGTTTTGATACTAATTCAAATGGAAACTTAGGGTGGAAATTTTATCCAGAAAAAAATACTTTAAACATTAAACCTGGAGAAATTCACACAGTTAAGTTTTATGTACAAAATGAGACTAATTTACCAACAGCAGGTTCAGCGACATTTAATGTTTCTCCGTCAACTTTTGGTGTTTACTTAAATAAAATTGGATGTTTTTGTTTTGAAAAGCAGACTTTGAGCTCTGGTGAAAAAAAAGATTTCAATCTAACCTTTTTTCTAGACCCTAAAGTAGTTGACGACAATAAAACAAAAAATATATCTGACGTCACATTATCTTTTACTTTTTTTTCCTCCGATTATTATAAAAAAGGTGAGGTTTCTTAATGTCTTCAAGTGAAAAAAAACACGATTTTCATTTAGTTGATCCAAGTCCTTGGCCAATTTTTTCATCTTTTGCTTGTTTAATTTTAGCTTTTGGTGCCGTCTATTATTTTCATACCAAAGCATTATGGTTATTATTAATAGGTACAGCTTTTTTGATTTATGCATCTTTTATGTGGTTTAGAGATGTAATTGATGAGGCTGAGAAACAAGGACATCATACATTAGTTGTTCAGATTGGTCATAGATATGGAATGACTTTATTTATTGCTTCAGAAGTAATGTTTTTTGTTGCGTGGTTCTGGGCATTTTTTAATGCCAGCTTATTTCCAACTGAAGCGATAGGTAAAATGTGGCCACCTGCAGATATTAAAACCTTTGACCCGTGGGACATACCTCTTATAAATACCTTAATTCTTCTACTATCCGGCACAACCGTGACTTGGGCACACCACGCGATGTTGGAAAATGACAGAAAGGGTCTTGTAAATGGTTTAATAGCAACTGTTTTTCTTGGTTTTATATTTACATGCTTTCAAGCTTATGAATATCACCATGCAACATTTACAATATCGCAAAATATTTACGGATCCACATTTTACATGGCTACTGGATTTCATGGATTCCATGTAATTGTTGGTACTATCTTTTTAGCAGTATGTTTATATAGATCAATGAAAGGTCACTTTAAATCAGAGCATCATTTTGGTTTTGAGGCGGCAGCTTGGTATTGGCATTTTGTTGATGTCGTTTGGTTGTTCTTGTTCGCTGCTATCTACATTTGGGGAAGTTAGAAATAATTGAAAAAAGTAATCTTTGATATATTTGTTATAAGTTTTATAACAATATTTTGCATTTTAGGAACCTGGCAATTATATAGATTAGAATGGAAACTTAAGCTAATAAGCGAAATTACTTTTGGTTTAAATTCAACCCCATTAGAATATTCTAACTCTATCAAAAAAAATTTTCAAAGAGTTACATCTTCAGGAAAATTTATTTTTGAAGAACAAATATTTCTTTACGGATTAAATGATAATGGTCAACCTGGATTTTATGTAATTACACCATTCGTAACTTCAAAAAAAGAGAATGTGTTAGTCAACAGAGGGTGGATATCAAAAAATTTGAAAAATAACTCTGATATTAATAAAAATTTAGTAAGAAATAAAAAAATTATTGGGTTACTTAAAAAGATTAATAAGCCAAATATTTTTAAGCCCGGTAATGATTTAAAAAATAATATTTGGTTTTCCGTAAACCTGGATGAAATTAAGGAGATTACTGACAAACAATTTGTGAATTATATTATTTATTTAGAGGATAAAGATATTAAAATACCTCTTCCAAAAAAAATTAGTGTTGATTTGCCAAATAATCACCTTAAATATGCTATAACTTGGTATGCAATATCAATTTCAATACTATTCTATTATTTGTATTACAGAAAAAAAAGATGAAATATTTAAGCACTAGAGACAAAACTTTAAGATACAGCTTTAAAGATGTTTTTCTGAGAGGTCTTGCACCTGACGGAGGATTATTTTTACCCAGTCAATTGATTAAATATAACATGGAGGATCTTAAAAAATTAAGTCACCTAAGCTATAACGATCTTGCAGCAGAAATAATATTTAATTTTTGTTCAAATGAAATTACCAAAAATGAATTAATTTCATTGATAAAAAAATCGTATAGTAACTTTAAAGAAAATGAGGTCGTTAAACTTAAAAAAATTGGAGATATAACTCTTCTTGAACTTTACCACGGACCCACTTTAGCCTTTAAGGATATTGCAATGCAAGTAATTGGAAACATGTATGATCATTTGCAAGTAGCTAAAACTAAAACTGTAAATATAGTTGTAGCTACCTCAGGAGATACTGGTTCTGCAGCAATAGCGGCTTTAAGTAATAGAAAAAATATAAATGTTTTCGTACTACATCCACATAATAAGATTTCTAAAATTCAAAGAAAAATTATGACAACTATTGGCGGGTCTAATATTTATAACATTGCAATTGAAGGTTCATTTGATGATTGTCAAAAAATTGTTAAACAACTTTTTAATGAAGATGATTTTAGAAAAAAAATTAATATGTCAGGCGTGAATTCTATTAATTGGGCAAGAATTATTTGCCAAATCGTTTATTATTTTTATTCATTTTTTAAATTAGAAAAAACAAATATCAGTTTCTCTGTGCCTACAGGAAATTTTGGTGATATTTACGCTGGTTATGTCGCTAAGAAAATGGGTTTACCCATTAATAAGTTAATCGTAGCTACGAACAAAAATGATATTTTAAAGAGAGTGATTAATACGGGAGAGTATAAACCTGATAAAGTAAAACCATCTATCACTCCGAGTATGGATATTCAGGTGGCTAGTAATTTTGAAAGACTTCTTTTTTATATTTTGGACGAAAATGATAGCAATGTAAATTCTTTAATGAATAAACTTGCTTCAAAAGGTTTATTTAATTTACAAAATAAAGAAATAGAAAAAATTAAGAAAGATTTTGAAGGTATAAAAATTTCTGACAGGGAAACAGAAAATGTAATTAATCAAGTTTATAAAAAGCATCATTTTATAATCGATCCACATACTGCGACTGGATTTGGAGCAGCAATTAAAACAAAAAATTTAGGTGATATAGTTGTTCTTGGTACAGCTCATCCTTATAAATTTAATGAAACTATAAAAAAAGTTATTGGAAAAAATCTTGAAGCACCTGACAATCTTAAATTGGACGTGGATAAAAAAGAGAATTTTGATATTATCAAAAACTCAAATTCAGAAATTAAAAAATATATAATTAATAAGATACAATGAAAGTAAAAGTAGGGAGTAAATTGCCAAATTCAGAATTATTTTATATTGATCAAAAAAATGATGTTAAAAAGATTAATATTTTAGATTTGTGCGAGAAAAAAACTATTATTTTAGGTATGCCCGGGGCATTTACTAAAACATGTTCATCCCTCCATTTACCTGGGTATATTAAAAACTTTGAACTTGCTTTAAGAAAAGGAATTTCAAAAATTGTGTGCATATCAGTGAATGATCCAAATGTAATGAAAGCCTGGGGAGAAAAATATCAAGCAGAAGGAAAAGTTTTTATGGCTGGAGACCCTTTTCTAAAATTTACAAAAGCTATTGGAGCGGAGGTTGATAAATCTGAAAAAGGACTTGGTATAAGGTCAAATAGATACACTATGCTTGTTGAAAACGGCGAAATAAAAAAAATTGAAGAGGAGAAAGAGACCGCAGTATGTGAATTGTCTTCTGCTGAAAATTTTTTAAGAGTTATTTAGTTTGTGAAACTGCTAAATTATCTACAAGATTATTATATTTGTTTCCCGCATGTGCCTTTACCCACTTCCAACTTATTTTATGCTTTAAACAAGAATTTTCTAATTTAATCCATAGATCTTTATTTTTAACTGGTTTTTTACTAGAATTTTTCCAACCATTTAATTTCCACTTTTTAATCCAATCAGTTATTCCATCTTTTACATATTTTGAGTCAGTATAAATTGTGATATCCGATTTTATTTTTATCTTTTTTAATGCCATTATTGGAGCCATTAATTCCATTCTATTATTTGTAGTATTATTTTCACTACCGTAAATACTTGACTCATTTTTATTATTATCTAATATTATTGCTGCCCATCCACCTTTTCCAGGATTTCCTGAGCAAGCGCCATCAGTATAAATCTTAATTTTCATTAAAAAAAATAATCTTCATAACTTTTTGTTTTTTTGTGAAACTCTAATCTCTTCAAGTATTCTATAGGGTCTTTTACTTTCACCATAGCACCTTTAACAGTATTTAATGCATCAAATACTCTTGTTAATAGAAATCTTAGAGACGCCCCTTGAGATAAAACTTTGATATTAGCTTTTTCCAGATCTGACAACTTTCTAATCGATGAGTAGCCGTTTACAAATTTTTTAGCTTTGGTGACATTAAAACTTAAATTTTCTTTTACGCCATCAAAACAAAGCGCATTAAAACAAATTGCGATCTCGAATGCAAAATAATCTTCACAAGAAAAATAAAAGTCTATCATTCCGCTAAATTTATCTTTTATAAAAAAAATATTATCATGAAATAAGTCTGCATGAATAATACCTTTTGGTAAGTCTGAGGGCCAATTTTCCTCTACATCATTTAAGTTCTCTTCTATTAACTTGGGCAGATCTCTGTGAATTTTCGAACATTTGTCCTTTATGGTTTCAAACAAACCTCTCCACGATTTTACTGAAAGATCATTTTGTCTCTTTAATTTAAAATTTTTAGTGATTTGATGCATTTTTGCGACTTCAATGCCTATTGCTTCACAATTAGATGGAGATAAATTTTGTTTTGCTTTTCCCTCAAGAAAAGATACTACCATAAGTTCTTTGTCATTATAATTAGTTATTGTCTTTTTCTGTTTGTTTAGTATAGGAACTGGACATTTAAAATTTGCCTTATTTAAAAAGGACATTAATTCTGAAAAAAACGGAAGATCTTTTGACTTAACTCTTTTTTCATAAATTGTAAGAATAAATTTATTTTTTTTTGTAGATATTAAATAATTTGTATTCTCTATACCTTCTTCAATACCTCTAAAATCGTCTAGTTTTCCTAAATCATAGTAAGATAAAATTTCCTCAATTTTATTTTGGTTATACTTTGTATAGACAGCCATTAGTTAAGTTCTTTTGGTAATTTAAAAATAACTTTTTCCTCAGCTACTACAATTTCCTCAATAGATACTTTTCGATCTTTTTTGATATTTTTAAGCAAATTTTGAACTAACTTTTCTGGAGCTGATGCGCCAGACGATATACCTATAATATTTGAATTATTTATCTCATTATAAGGTATCTCCTTTTCCGAGTGCATTAACTGAGAATTATCACATCCTGCTTTTTTTGCTACCTCTACTAATCTCACTGAGTTTGATGAATTACGACTCCCAACTACAAAAAAAATATCACACTTAGATGCAATTTTTTTAACAGCTGTTTGCCTATTAGTTGTTGCATAACAAATGTCTTCTTTAATGGGACCTTTAATCCTTGGAAATTTTTTTTTTAAATACTCGATAATTTCCGCCGTATCATCTACAGAAAGAGTAGTTTGAGTTATATAAGCTAGAGGTTTAGTAAAATCACTAGCTTTTAAACTCTCAACATCATTTTTAGTCTCAATTAGTTTAATTGATCCTTTTGGAAGTTGACCCATAGTGCCAATTACTTCTGGATGATTTTTGTGACCGATAAGAAGTATATCATATCCATTTTTATTAAGTTGCTCGGACTCTCTGTGAACTTTTGATACCAAAGGGCACGTTGCATCAACATAAGACAAATTTTTTAATTTTGCTTCCTCTGGTACAGATTTAGGTACTCCGTGTGCAGAAAAAATTACTGGTCGAGAGACATCATCTACGTCAGATAATTCATTTATAAAAATCGCCCCCTTTTTTCTTAGCTCATCAACTACTTGTTTGTTGTGAACGATTTCGTGTCTAACATAAACAGGTGAACCATATTTGGTAATTGATTTTTCAACAATTTCGATTGCTCTCTTAACACCAGCACAAAATCCACGTGGTGATGCTAAATAGATTTTAAGTTCTTTTTTCATTTTTTTCTAAAAGATATTCTAACAATATATGCGGAAAAGTTAGTGACGCCAAACCAATAAAAATTACCTTATAAATAGCCTCATCGAGCATAAAGAAATTGTTTAAAAAATATATAGCGAGTATAAATACAACCCCAGTAATTGAAGTTAGAGGAATAGCTTTATTTATAAATTTTTTTACTCCTGATTTGAAAGATTTATCCAGCTCGAAAACAAGAGTTATTGCGTGTCTTATCGAGTGAAGAAAACAAAAATAAAAGGTGAAAGCTAAAACAGGTGTTAAAAAAAGATTTAAAATAATAAGCGATGAAAAATCTAAAATCATTATACCTTTTAAATTACTATTTTTTTCTTTTGAAATATATAAAGACGACAAGAAACTTAAAAACAATAATATTAATAAAAATTTATCACTAAAAACAGGGGATTCGAACACATTAAAATTAAGGACTTTGAATATTTCGTTTGTTTTTTCTTTTTGAAAAAACAATGGGGCAATAATTACTGAGGATCCTTTAAAAAAAAATAAAATCTCAGCCATTATAAATTTTTTTTTAAAACTAAAAACTGTATCCTCTTTTCCAAAATGATAAGCAGCAACAGTCAGAAATAAAAATAAAACAGTATTAGGGAATAAAAGCCATAAAATTATTATTAAAAAAGAAATAAGTATATAGACCAAATAAAATGGAATAACCGATTTAAAACCATATAATTTCAGAATTTTTTTCCCCTTTATATTATCCAATGCTCCATGAGAAATTCCCAAAATTAAAATTAAAAATAAACATAATATTATTGGCTCAAAATTAAGTATCAGATAAAATGGACTTGCAAAAATGCAGAAATTAAAAAATATAACTGAATGTTTAAAATTTATTTTTTCCATTAATTAAATAATGCTTTTATGAAAATCAATTTTGGCATTTTTAGTATAATACTTATGTCTTCAAAAATATTACTTTTGTTAGATAAAAATTTTATAACGGTATTAGAAGAGCATTTAAAAATTTCAAAAAATATTTTTGGCATCCTTTCTGGATTTTCTTTTAAAACTTTTACAAAAACTTTATCTAATAATTCGTACTTTTTCCCTAAGTTAAATCTTTTTATCTTTTTTACTTGATCTATATTTTTAACCAAATATTTACTATGCTCTTGAATATTTAAAAAAGTATATCCAGTGCTTAATCTAGTCATGCCCCCAGCAGATCCAATATCAATCACATGATTATTTTCTTTATTTGAATAAAATAATGGTATAGCTCCCTTTTCAGTAAAATTGATTTTATAGTCTTCAATTCCAAGATTATTCTTAATATAATTTTCTAGTTGAATATCATAATCTTTAATACTCTCGTCCTCTAAATTCGATAACCAAGTTGTTTCGACTAAAGCTTTATTTCTACTAAATGGTAATGTATAAAAAAAATGTACTTTTTTCCTCTGATCGCAATTAAAGTCCATAAGATTAATTAATTCTTCATTAAAAACATCTTTTTTAGTTTCTATCTCGATACCTTGAAAGTGCTGCCATAACTCAGATTCGTTGCGCTTTTCTTTTTTAAACACACTATTAAAAATTATTGAATTTTTTGAGTTAATTTCATTCAAATCTTTAAAAAAACTAACATTTGAATTAGTCAATAGCTTAGAATTTATTTTTTTATAAAATTTTCCACTATCGATACTTTGATACGGAAAGCTTTTACTTTTTAAATTGTGAGAATTATCAGAAGTA
>MDTD01190275.1_pt1 | contig 21142 bp, 22 predicted proteins | sample 811221 | NCBI WGS metagenome assembly MDTD01 (sample SAMN05326646, study PRJNA326480) | marine metagenome | isolation source: seawater | place: Pacific Ocean: South West | collected 2011
AAACAATTCTGCAATTTTAACCAATTATTTAAAGAAAATTGAAGTAAAAGCAAATAAATTAGATTTAGAGCTAATTAATCGATAAAAATGTGCATTTATTGATAAAAACAGCAATAATTATATGCTTTTATTAGATAAATTGAATAAAAATGCTATTTTTCAACAACTTATCGAGTTCATAATAAAAGCACGTTTATCTAGCTCCTCTAATTTAATTGACAGTAAAACAGGTAAAAACAGCAAAAAATCGACTGAAAATGCCATAAAAGTGATTGATTTAATCAATTTCTTGAATTTATTTGAAATTATCAGACTAGAATTTGAATTTTGGGGTTTTGCAAAAGACCAAGTAAAAAAAGGTGAAAAGTGAAAAGGAAAATGGGACTACACTGTCATTAGATCATGAGGCATCAAATTGGCTTGAATCATTTATGCCAGTAGGTGAGATAACAGAAAGAGGGCGTCAGCATATAATTGATGTAGCTACAACTGCTGCCTTACTAGATAACTGGAATTCAATTAAGGGTAAGCATATAATTGAGTCTGCTGAGTGCAGACTATTTGATAGAGATTCTTGGGTTAGAGCAATAAATGACAACAGCATCCCCAAGTAAAATAGACAAGATGGTCATAAATTAGAACCATGGTTAAACAGCGTCAACATCCAGTAATTTTACCTGCTAGAGGGAACTCTCCAGATATACACGAATCAGTATGGCTGGCTCCAAATTGCACTGTTGTTGGAGAAGTAATATTAAGAGAAGAAAGTACAGTTTGGTTTGGAGCAGTAGTTAGGGGCGATGTAGCATCTATAACTGTTGGTTCCAAAGTAAATATTCAAGATGGTGCCGTAATACATGGCACATATGGCCAATCAACTACAGTTCTTGAGGATAGAGTAAGCATAGGACATAATGCAATTGTTCATGGAGCAAGAGTATGTAAAGGAGCTCTTATTGGAATGGGAGCTGTGGTAATGGATAATGTGGTTGTTGGAGAGGGGGCTGTAGTAGCTGCAGGGGCAGTAGTTCTTGAAGGCACTGAAATACCTCCTCGCACTTTATTTGCAGGAGTCCCTGCAAAACTTCGAGGTGCCGTTAGACAAGACCTACAAGAGCATCTTAGCAAAACTGCTGATAGATATGTTGAATATGCAGAGTGGTTTAGAGGATCAGAGGTTTAATTCTACTTCTTCTAAATCTATATCAGCTCCAAAAAATCTTTGAGCTCCTAATCTAAAATTATCTGTCAAATCACTTACCTGAAATCTCCTGAAGGAGTGCTCGTCAGTGCTTAGAATATTGTTATCAATAAGCTTCTGCTTTAGGGTCTTAGCAATTATCAGAGGAGGGTCTATTACATCAACAGAAACTGGCAAAAGTTTCATTACGTCCTTCCTTACTAATGGATAATGAGTACAGCCTAAAATCATTGAATCTACACGGTCGAAGTAGCCGTCATCTAAATACGCCTCTAACACAGCACCAGGTATTGTGTCATTGTAAAACCCCTCCTCTATAGCAGAGGCCAATAACGGTGTGGGCCTTGAAAGTAGGTTAATCTGCACCCCACCTAATAAGTTGTGTTTATCAATTGCTCTTGAATAAAGACCCGAGCTAATAGTAGCTCTTGTACCTATCAACCCCACACAATTTGTATCCTCTTCTTGAAACAAATGTTCTACTACTGGATGAACCATGTCTATAACAGGAATGTTTGGCCCAACAGCCTCTCTGATTTGTTCTAATGCATTACTAGAAGCTGAATTACATGCTACAACAATAGCCTTACAACCGCTATTGACGAGATGTAAGGCTATACGTGTAGAGTATTTTCTAATTAACTCTGGAGACTTTTCACCATATGGAAGGTGGGCTGTGTCACCAAAGTAAAGAATGCTCTCATTGGGTAGTAAATCACAGGCAGCTCTAGCAACCGTTAAGCCGCCAATTCCAGAATCGAATATGCCTATTGGACCCAAAAGAGAATTATAGTCCTAGTTTAGTTTTTACAAGGTCTGTCACATCCTCTCCACCATTGTAAAGAGTTGCACCCATGCTTGAATCAAAAATGTAGGTAAAGCCATGAGCCTTTCCAACTTCCTGAATAGCAACTTGTACTTTTTCTATCATAGGAGTAAGCAAGCTTTCTTCCATACGAGCAAGATCCATTTGAACCGTTTGTCCAAACTCTTGTAATCCTTGATCTAACGCCTGCAGTTCTTTCTCCTTTTGACCACGTATAGCATCTGGCCAAGTAGCAGCTTTTGCTTGATACTCTCCATACTTTGTTTGAAGCTCATCTTGCATTCGCAACATTTCTGACTCATACTCCTTTGCCGCTGACTCAATCGTTTGCTGTGCGTCTACTCTTTCAGGAAGGCTAAGCAATAATGACTGAGCATCAATATGGCCAAATTTTTGAGCTTGTGCTCCAAACGATAGGCCCGCAAAAAGAGCCATTAGGATAAAAATATTTTTCATTTTCATATTTGTGTTTCTCTATTATTTAACTCCAGAACCGCCAGCTCTTTGCATTCCTGACGCCCCTCCTCTACTATTATCTCTTGTATTCATATTACCTCCTCTTCCAGCATCTCTTCCAGCATCTCTTCCAGAACCTCTTCCAGAATCTTTTCCTCCACCTTTGTCGTCTTTTTCAACTTCAATGGTTTCCCCTGGTACATAACCAAGCTTTTTAATTAGCCTATCTGAGATGTCGTACTTGGGATTTGTGTAGAGCATATTACTCTGATTAGACTTATCGAAAATGACCATATAACCTGAGCTACTTGCTATTCCTTTTAGCTCTTCAAAAATTTGTTGTTGAATTGGCTCAATAAGTTCTTGGCGCTTTTGGAATAATTCTCCATCAACACCAAACTTCTGCTTTTGCATATCCTTTGCTTGAGCCCTCTTCTCACTAATTTCTTGTTCTCTCTTTTGGCGCATTTCCTTTGTCAATAGAACTCTTTCAGCTCTATAGGCTACCTCTAATCTATCTGCAGCCTCAAGCTTTGATTCTATCTCAGCCTGCCATTCTATAGCATAAGTATTTAATTCTTGCTGTGCTGAAGCGAAATCTGGCAAGTGTAATAAAACGTAATCAGTATCTATGTAAGCAAATTTTTGTGCTTGAGATAAATTTGGCATAATCCAAACCACCAATAATGCTAGTACTGAAACTAGGTTTTTAATATTTCTCATATTTCTCATGCGTCTGCTAAGTTACCATTTATAGTTCTCCCATTCCCATTCCCATACTAAAGTGGAATTGACCTCTAGACATACCTGGAACAGCATCTACATCGTCCATTCTCCAGCCATAATCTAATCCAAGTAAACCAAACATTGGAAGGAATATCCTCAGACCAACACCACCAGATTTATATACTTGGAATGGGTTAAATGCCCTCGAATCCTCCCAAGTCTTTCCAGCTTCGAGGAATCCTAACATATAGATTGTTGCATTTGGATTTGTAGAAAGAGGATATCTCAATTCTGCAGTGTACTTCGCAGCTACTGGTGCACCTGTCTGTTGATCTGGAGCTGTTAGACTCAAATCATCATAGCCTCTTAGATTTAAAATTTCTCTTCCGTCCATTGCAAAACCACTTAGGAAAACTCCTCCCATATAAAATCTTTCAAATGGGCTTAAACCTACTACTCTATTGTATTGTCCTATTATTCCTACACCAGCTGCAAGCTTTAAAACTAAACTTTTAGGATTTTCACCTGCGGTACTAGTTAGAGGAGTATACCATTCTGCTTTTATTTTCCACTTATGGTACTCAAGCCAACTATATCTTTCTTCATCTGAAAGATCATCGTAGTAGGCATCACCTCTAAAATAGCTATATGGTACAGTTGCCTTTACATTGATAAGAACATTTGAACCCCAAACCGGGAAAATAGGATCGCTTATTGAATTTCTTTGCAATGCAAATTCTAGTGCAAGGTTGTTTGAGATTCCATTATCAAAACTGAAGAATTGTCCATATTCGTCAAGGTTGAATCTCTGGTATGAAATCTTAGCATTATAAGTGAACCAGTCATCAGGCTTCTTTAGTCTCTGACCAAATCCTACTTCTGCACCTAATATGTTTAGAGATTGTCTGTCAGGATTTTCTTCACCATCAATCTTTTTAGGTTGGCCATTTGATTGTACCGTTTTCCAGATTCTCCAGTAAAGCTGGTTTGGTTGCTTACCCCCTAACCATGGCTCAGTAAAACTCAAATTGATATTCTGAAAGAACAACCCATTTGATCTTGCTATTATACTCAACCTCTGCCCATCTCCAGTAGGAATTGGTCTCCATGCACCTTTATCAAACATCCTCTTTGCACTGAAGTTGGTAAAACTCAGGCTAAGGGAGCCTACAACACGACCTCCACCCCAGCCTCCACTAACCTCGATTTGGTCTGAAGGTTTTTCTTCAACTGTATACTCAATATCAACTGTTCCATCTTCTGGATTCTGAATTGGATTCACACCAAAAGATTCAGGGTTAAAGTAATTTAATTGCGCAAGTTCACGCTGAGTACGAATAACATCCGTTCTACTAAACAGTTCTCCTGGCCTAGTTCTAATTTCCCTGTATATCACATGGTCATTAGTCTTTGTATTACCCTGTACACTCACCTTACCAATCCTAAACTGTTGGCCCTCCATCATCCTAATTTCTATATCGATAGTGTCGTTCTTTACACTATTCTCAATAGGCATGGCCCTAAACGTCAAATACCCATCATCCTGATACAAAGAGCTCAAATCCAAACCCTTTGGATCCATAAACACCCTAGTTTCAAGCTGCTCCATATTGTATAGATCACCCTTATTAATTCCCAAAAGAGAATCCAGGAAAGATGTTCTGTATTTAATATTTCCAGCAAAAGAAATATCTCCAAAGTAAAATTGATTCCCTTCCTCAATTTTAAGATTTAAACAAACTAATCCCTCTTCATTTCTATAGAGCGAATCATCTACAACCCTTGCATTTCTATAACCAAGCTTATTGTACTCATTGATTATAGCACGTTTGTCCGTTTCATAAACATCCTCGAGATATTTTGACGCCTTATAAAATCTCCACCACCTCTTTTCCTTGGTGTCCTTCATCTTACGCTTGAGTTTTTTTGTATCAAACGCTGTAACACCCTCAAACTGAATTTGGTCTATTTTAACCTTATTGCCTTTGTCAATTTTAACTCTTACAATAGTTCCATTTTCAAAAGTAGAATCCTCTTCTTGAACTATGTCTATATCAATATCTAGAAACCCTTTTTCTATATAATGATCTCTTATTCTTTTGCTTGCAGTTGCGATTACATTTTCATCCACAATCCTGCCAGTCATAAGATCAATAGTACTTCTTACAGTTTCTTGTTCCGACCTATTAACCCCATATATACTATATCTAGTTAACCTAGGCAGCTCCTTTACTCGAATAACTAGATAAACATCAGCACCTCTCAATTCTGCTACTTCTATTTGAATGTCCGAGAACAAATCCTGATCCCAAAGATTCCTTATTGCCCTTGATACATCCTCTCCAGGAATGGTGATTTTATTACCAATCTGTAGAGCACTAAAAAGCTTTACCGCCTGGACGTCAGTGTATTCAGCTCCTATCACAGTAATACCCGCAATTCTGTATTCTTGAGGAATACTTAGGTCGAGGATGGGCTCTGTGGTTTGGGCTTGCCCTGTGTATGATGACATAAAAAATGCCATCAACATAAAAAGGATATGTGAGCTAATTCCTCTCATTAATTTCCTGATTGCGAGACACCTCCAAATCGTCTGTCTCTATTCTGATAATCTAATAAAGCTTCTAAAAAATGTTCCTCTCTAAAGTCGGGCCAAAGTACACTTGAGAAGTGGAACTCTGCATAAGCAAGTTGCCAAAGCATAAAGTTGCTGATTCTATTCTCTCCGGAAGTCCTAATCATCAACTCAGGGTCAGGTAAATCTGATGTCGCCAAATATTTTGAAACAGTAGTTTCATCAATATCTGTAGAATTCAACCCTCTATCCATCATTGTTTTAATTGCTGAAATGATCTCCCACTTCGAACTGTAGTTAAGTGCTAAAGTCAGAACCAGAGTGCAAGGTGTTGGAGCCTTCGATTTAGCTTTTTCAAGTGACTCTTGACATTCCTCAGGCAATGCGCTTAGATCTCCAATCGTTTTTAACTGAACTCCCTGGTCAAAAAGTTCATTACTCTCATTCACCAAAGTAGTAACAAGAAGATCCATTAGAGCATTCACTTCTTTTTGAGGGCGATCCCAATTTTCAGTGCTAAAGGCATATAGAGTGAGGTGTTTAATGCCAAACTTAACTGCAGATTTTACCGCAGCCCTTACAGACTCAACTCCGTTCATATGGCCGTATACCCTATCCTTGCCACGATTAGTTGCCCAGCGTCCATTGCCATCCATAATGATAGCGACGTGTTTTGGGATATTATTTAGATCAAGTTCACTCATTGCTCCCAGCAAGTAGTTGGTTTCTTACTTACTCTTAAAGAAATTGATGCTAAGACGTATCCGTATTTATCATTACGCCCAGGATCTCCCCTTTGTAATCCCTCACTAGTATCAAACCCTTCTGGAAGTTCTATCATCCTATCAGCTAATTCAGCAGACAAATCACCCCTCTCTAATCTCAGTGCCATTTCATTCACATAATCTGTACTCACGTCGTCTAAGTAATCAGTCCATGTTTTTCTCATACCCCATTCAACTTGAACCGAAAGAGAGGTTCCTAAGTTTACCTTAAATCCCAAACCATAAGGCATTGCTATTCCTGAAAGTTTATATGGATCAAGTCCTCCTGTCCAGCCCTGTCCTTCAGTGCACATAGGTTGAAGGGGGTGCCAATTACCATATGAGTCAGATGCTTCTGGATCGTGATTAAAGAATGCAATTCCTGCAGTTAGGAAGCCTGAAAACCTATGTTTTGGATTTCCCAAAACATGGTCGATGTAATTAATCTCTCCCTGAATAGAAAACTCTGTAATGTTGTTTCTAAAATGTAGATTTCTATTATTCTGCCAACTATTATCAGAATCCACATCCCATGATTCTATCGTTCCATTTAAAACCTGGAATCTTATGCCTACTCTACTATTTAAGTTTGCTCTATAAAACCCTCCTTGGGTTACATGAGACCTAGACTGAAATGGATTATCTGGATTTAAATCTCCGATGTAATAACTCGCACCAATTTGATAGCCAATTTCTTGAGAAGCACCCTTGTGTTTTTGAGCAAAAGTAGCAATACCTAAAGCCATGGCTATCAACGCCATAGAGCATTTCAATATGTGTGTGCTGAGGAGTTTCATCAACATAGAATTCCTAACGCACGAAAATACGAGAGATTGCCCGCACTAAGGGACTATTTTAACTCACTTTATCAACTGTAAACCCTAACCTCTTGGGTCCATGCCCCAATGCATTTTAGAGCGAAGGGTGTTAAAGAAGTATTGCTCCTCCAAGTTTAGTAGTTTCACCTTGAATGGAGCGGGTTTGATTTTCACTTTCGCCCCTAGCTTTAATTTGTATGACCTCGAATCTAAAGAAAGAAGAAAACTAGAGTCTCTTCCTGATGCCTCGAGAGTTATTTTTCCATCAAGTGGTACAACAAGCGGCCTATTTGTCAAATTATGTGGAGCAATAGGAGTAATTAGAGCAACATCTGAACTTGGCGATATGATCGGCCCACCTGCGCTAAGACTATAAGCTGTCGAACCAGTTGCTGTAGAGACTAATAATCCGTCAGCCCAATATTTATTTACGAATCTATCCTCTCTATAAACATCAACTACCACCATACTTGCGGTTTTGCGTTTATGAATAGCTGCTTCATTTAATGCATATGGGAAATCCCCCAGATCAACACCTTCAGCCTCAATGTGAAGAATAGAACGCTGATCAATCCATGTTTTGCCTGCACAAACTGCATCCAAAGCTTCGTTAATTCGATCAGTACTTACATTTGACAAAAATCCAAGCGTTCCTGTATTAAAACCCAAAATCGGGATACCCCTTTCAGCAGCAAAAGTAACAGACTCTAAAAACGTCCCATCACCACCAAGAGTTATCAATAAATCTACACCTTCTAAGTCTTCAGATTTCGAAAAACGTCCAAAGGAAGTAGGAGTCTCCATATACTTATCTAACTCCGTTTTAAACTCATCAAAAAGGAGTGCTCCAGGATCGATTTGGGCTACGCGTTCAATAACTCTTTTAACAGAATCTTGATGCTTCTCGTAAAATGGCTTCCCAAAAAGTGCAATGTGCATACTCATTTTTTAGTCCTATTGTTCAAGATACCTCATGAACTGATCAAACTTATTGCGAAGTTCGTCCTCAACTTCCGGAGCATCAAAGAATGTCACAACTTTATAATCAAATCTTTTGAATGAGTCTAAAATCGCTGCTATATCAATTGTATTGAGTTTGAATGTCACAAGCATGTCTCCGCTGTCTTCATAACTAGTATTAAAGCTTGAGATTTGGGCTCCATTTTCTTCAACTATTCTAGAAATCTCGTTAAGAGAAAACTTTGAAGTAGGGATTTCTAATACAATAGTACTTCCTTCAGCTCCCCAACCAGTCACCCTCGATAAATAATTCAAAACAGCAGACCGATCAATACTGCCTTTGTATACACCTCTATGTACAACGGGAAGTAAATCCACCTCGGCACTTGACATGGAAGCAACGACCTCATAAACATGAAGATTAGGGTCAACTGCTAAAGGTGTCGACTTCACCTCAGCTAAAACAGCTCCCTCATCGAATTCAAGAAGATTCTCTTCAGAGATTAACCCCTTATACGCATCCTCTACCACTAATGGAAGATGAGCTAATTTGTACTCATCCATTAAGTCCAAAGCACATTTTACAGTGTCAATTGGAAGCAAAAGAGGGATGTCAGATGTTAGAAGTTGTTCAGCAGTCATTGTGTAATTTTGTCCCGTGTCAGACAAAGCGAAGTTACATACCACAAAGCTCAGCGTCAACGTAAATAAGATTGCAACTATAAGAAATGCAAGAGGAGGCAATATTCCAAACGTTTTACAAACTGCTAAAGATATTGAAGGCTTCGGAGCACAGGGAATTACAGTTCATCCTCGTCCAGACGCAAGGCATATTACTTATACTGACGTAAGAGGTCTAAAAGACATTGTAACTACTGAATTTAACATCGAGGGTTATCCAAATGAGAATTTTATGAATCTAGTTTTAGAGGTAGTTCCAGAACAAGTAACACTAGTTCCCGATCCGCCGGATGTGCTAACAAGCAACGCAGGATGGAATGCAATTGAAAACGAACGATTTCTTCGAGATGTTATTGATCGATTTAAAAATGCTGGAATAAGAACTAGCATTTTTATGGACACTAATGAAGACCAAATTAAAGCCGCAGCAAATACTGGAACCCACAGAATAGAACTTTACACAGAGGCATATGCAGTAAATCATAAAGCTATGGGAGCTGATGCCTCAATACCATATGCCAGAGCAGCAACACTTGCACATTCATTAGGACTAGGAGTAAATGCTGGTCACGATTTAGACAGAACAAATCTTCAAGATTTTGCTCAAAACGTACCTCATCTCGATGAAGTTAGCATAGGTCATGCATTAATATCTGACGCACTATACTTGGGATTGGAAGAAACTGTCAAACAATATCTCGATTGTCTTAAATAATGGGATTGAAATTATTTAGCCGAATTCTTGGGGAGGGCAATCAGCATTTAATAATACTTCACGGATTACTTGGAAGTGCTGACAACTGGCAAACGCTTGGAAAGAGGTATGCTGATCACTTTACAGTCCACCTAGTAGACGCTAGGAATCACGGTCGTAGCCCGCATTCGACTGAGCATTCTTACAAATTAATGTCTAGAGACTTATTAGAATATATAGACGATCAAGGCATAGAAAAAACTCATCTATTGGGCCATAGTATGGGAGGTAAAACTGTCATGACATTTGCAGAAAATCATCCTGATAGAATCTCAAAACTTATTGTTGCAGACATAGCGCCTAGGGCATACACACCTCATCATGGCCCGATATTCGATGCTCTACTCAACACCAATCCATCGCAAGCACAATCACGAGAAGAGGTTCAAAATTATTTGGCATCAAAATTAGATCACGAGCCAACCCTTGTTCCTTTTTTAATGAAGGGATTGCATAGAGAACGAGAAGGCGGATACAGCTGGAGATTTAATGTTCTGACTCTTGCAAATACACTAAATAGTGTAACTGAGGAAGTGAAAATTAGTATCAACACTATACCTACTTTATTTGTTAGGGGACTAAAGTCCAAGTACGTAAGTGATATAGAACTCGAAAGGATAGAACAATTTTATATGCAAATTGAAACTGCAGATATTGAGGATGCTGGTCATTGGTTGCACGCTGAACAGCCTGAAGAATTCTATGAGGTTACAATTGAGTTCTTAATCTAATTCGTCGCTAGTCTCTCTTAGCCATCTTCTGTATGCTGTGAAGAGCCTCGATCTTGATACGAAGCCAACATACTTGCCTTCTGAATCAACAACGGGCAAATTCCATGCTCCACTTACTTCGAACAAGTCCATAACATCCTCCATTTTTGAGGTTTGGGCTACAGTAAATTCCAAATTTGCCATTAGATCACTAACTAAGGTTGTGTCATATCTGTCCGTTTCAAACATGATTTCTCTAATGTCTTGTAGATCGATTAGTCCTAATAGTACTCCGTCGGCATCAATCACTGGATTAAGATTTCTTGAAGATTTGCTAATGATTTTTACTAATGCCCTAAGGTTGTCCTCAGAACCAATGGGTATGAAATCAGTTTCTATTTCATCCTTTAGATTCATCAAAGTCAGAACGCTTCTGTCTTTGTCGTGAGTTAAAAGCTCGCCTCTGGCTGCCAACTCTTTAGTGTAAATACTGTACTTGGCAAGCTTCCTAGCGATTACATAACTAAGGGCAGAACTTAACATTAGAGGGACAAACAATCCATAACCTCCACTGATTTCAGTAGCTAAGAAAATCGCAGTAAGTGGAGCGTGTAATACGCCTGACATCATTCCCCCTAGGCCTACAAGAACAGCATTACCTACCGGAAGCGTATCAGGGCCGACTAACATATTCACCCCTATCCCAAAAATGAATCCAAGTAGTGCTCCTCCAAAAAGAGAAGGAGCAAACACACCTCCAACACCGCCTGCACCAACAGTTAAACCAGTAAGGAGTGGCTTCAAAGCCCAGGCAAACAACAGAATACCAATAAGGGTTAGCCCCTTCCCATCCTTTGTAAGTAAGAAGTTCAGGTCGTTCGAAATCTCATCAGAATACCCCATGAATAGAGAATTTATAACCTCATAACCTTCACCGTAAAGAGAGGGAAAAGCTATAACGGCTGATCCGACGATGAAGCCTGACAAAATGATTTTGGTTACAGGATTTTTGAACCTAGATACAAGTCTAGAAGAACCCATATAAAACTTGGTAAATATTACAGATCCGACGCCTGCTATTAGACCCAGTAAAATGTAATAAGGCATCCTAGAAACTGCAAAAGGAGAGAGTGCAGTTACACTTAAAATATCCTCTCCTTCTATTAGAAAATATGCTGTCAAAAGTGAGGCAAGAGAGGCAAAAATCAAAGGCACAAGTGATGCAGCTGTAAGGTCAATCATTATAACCTCTATGGCAAAAATTATTGCAGCAATTGGTGCTTTGAACATTGCAGAAAGTGATGCTGCTGCTGCGCATGCAATTAGAAGGCGACGTCGTCTAAAGTTTCTTTTAGTTCTTGAAGCAATTTCAGATCCTATTGTCGAACTAGACTGAACGGCCGGCGCCTCTAGACCACCCGATCCTCCAAAACCAACGCTTAGAATACTCGTTACTATAGGTGCAAAAAGCCAGGTTCTTTTCAAGGCACCTTTACGAGTTGACAGAGCATGAAGTGTTGCTGGAATTCCTCCACCTGGATGATCCCCGCCTAGTACTCTCTTAACAAAAAGATATGTTAAGGTTAATCCCAAAATGGGACCTAGACCCAATATCCATTGCCATGATGTGAGGCTTTGGGCTCCAAAAAAAACAGCCCGAATCAAAGCAACTCCATTTTTTAAAAGAACAGCAACTAATCCTGCTAACATGCCCACAGCACTTGCCCAAACAAGCACTGCTCTATCAGATCGCATGAAAATCCAAAACTTATCCCACAAGTCTGACACGAATGCATCCCACAACCAGAAAGCTATAGACTTTACGATTTTTGTTAATCCTCGCACAAAACGAATTTAGGTATTGTATTATTTCTATCTTGTGATTGTTCTATTAGAAATCAACAATATGAAATCACTAAACCAAGCTTTCGCTATAATTGCAATTTTCACTTTTTCATCTTGTGCTCAAATTTTTCAAACTCCTGACGCTGAATATTTAGCCCAAATTCAAGAGGTTGTAGCGGTTTTACCTCCTACTGTTTCAATTCAGGCAAGAATGTTTGTCGATTCAGATTCGATGAAGGAACAGCAGCGTACTGAATCAATGAATATTCAAAAGGAAATGTATTCTTGGCTACTTCGCAGGAAAATGCAAGGAAAGATTTTCCAGGAAATTTTAGATGTTGAGACTACAAATGCCAAACTCCTAAAAGCTGGTTACCCTGAAAATCCTCTTACTGTAAACGAGCTTTGCGATGTGCTTGGTGTTGATGGGGTAATCTCATCGAACTATAATATGACGAATCCGATGTCAAATTTTATTGCAATGAACATTCAGTCACAAGGTGGTGGAATTCAAACTACTAATCAAATCAATGTTACAATCAGCATTCAAGATTGTGAGAAGAAAAAGATGATTTGGAATTACTCACATACGTTTAATGGGTCAATCGGGTCTACCACAGGCCAATTGATTGACAACATAATGAGGCATTCTAGTAAGAGGATGCCATATGTTTTGGATACTAAGTAATTTGGTCTATTAGCTCTAGAACTGAGCTTGGGGCGACTAACACTCCCCTAGTTCCAAGGCCGTTTAAGGCGTAAATATTTTTTGCAACCTCACCGATATAAGGTCGTCTATCGTGAGAGGTGGGTCTAAGTCCGCATTGGTGATTGATTATACTTATTTGGTCTGCAACTTCTGGAGCAAGAGCCGGTGAAATCGCATCAATCAATTCTTTTTTCCCTTCCTCTGTTGGAACACTATTCTGAACACCCCACTCATATGTTGCGCCCAATTTATAATGCTCATCAAATGGCATTAACCACTTAACCCTGTTCAAGGTATTGTTATTTAATGACAGTCCACTTACATCGATTGTAAGAACCTCACCGTGATCTGCCGCCAATTTAAAACCTAGATTATTGAGCTCCTGCTTTGCACCTACTCCTCTGCAATCTATTACCACATCAAAATCGTCAGGCACGCCATCAGACATTGACCAAGCGGCCTTCTTAAACCTCCCCTCTTGTTCAAGTTTATACTTAATCGCATCTGTCATTGCGGGTAGATTTACCCACCCAGCATCCTTCACAAGGCCAAACCCAAAAGGCGCCACCACCCCCTCCGGAACATCATCATAAGAAGGGCTCAACCATCTAGCTACATCGTGGCCAGTTGTATATCTGGATTGCCAATGATCCCTGTATTGCTGGTTTGGGAAGACCCTCATTATTGGGGTATTATTTAGAATCTTGACTCCTAACTCTTCCTCGATTTCGGAGTAGGTCTTAAGCATTTGGTCCATGTGTTTCTCAGCATTCCAAACCTCTACAACCCTCTTGAATGAAACTGGGTTGAACATACCCGCCGCCACCTTGGATGCAGAAGCAGAACCATTATCTATTAAGGTGAAATTCTCTCCCCTCTTACGCAATTCCCATGCTGTGAGTGAGCCCGCAAGACCCGCTCCTACTATGAGAATTCTTCTGGACATTAGTCGATTACTCCAAGCTCGCGTGCTACTTTCTCAAAAGCAGCAAGAGCTGTGTCGAGGTGTTCCCTTGTGTGCGCTGCAGAGAGTTGTACTCTGATTCTAGCTTGGCCTTTTGGCACAACTGGATAGAAAAAGCCGATCACATAAATCCCCTCATCGAGGAGCTTGTTCGCCATTACTTGAGAAAGCTTAGCGTCTCCCAACATTACTGGGACAATAGCTGATTCTCCATCGTTAAAAGGAAGACCCGCCTTGCGTAGACCCTCTTTAAAGTACTTGGTGTTTTCCTCTAGTCTATCTCTAAGTTCAGTACTCTCTCCTAGCATTTTAAAAACCTCTAAAGCTGCACCTACTATGTTTGGAGCAAGTGAGTTGGAGAATAAATAAGGACGTGAGCGCTGTCTCAACATTTCTATGATTTCCTTTCGGCCAGTAGTAAATCCACCCATCGCTCCTCCAAGTGCTTTCCCCAAGGTTCCTGTTATGATATCCACTCTACCTAGAGCGTCACGGAGTTCGACTGAACCTCTACCTGTCTTGCCGATAAAGCCCGTTGCGTGGCATTCGTCTACCATAACAAGAGCGTCGTACTTGTCGGCTAGATCGCAGATTTGGCCTATCTCTGCAACATATCCATCCATGGAGAAAACTCCATCTGTTACTATGATCTTGAAGCGAGCGCCAGCATCATTTGCTTCTTGCAACTGCTTCTCCAAATCAGCCATATCATTGTTCGCATACCTAAAGCGCATAGCCTTGCACAGACGCACGCCGTCGATAATAGAAGCGTGGTTTAAGGAGTCAGAAATAATAGCGTCCTCAGCAGTTAAGAGCGGTTCGAAAACACCTCCGTTAGCATCAAAAGCTGCTGCATAAAGAATTGTGTCGTCTGTATGGTGGAAATCAGCAATGGTCTGCTCAAGTTCCTTGTGAATGTCTTGGGTTCCACAGATGAATCTCACAGAACTCATCCCAAACCCATGCGAATCCACCGCTCTTTTTGCCGCCTCACAAACCCTAGAATCATTACTCAATCCCAGATAATTATTTGCACAAAAATTTATCACCTCAGATCCATCGGTCAATTTGATAATCGCATCTTGAGATGTCGCAATAATTCTTTCGTTCTTAAACAGGCCCGCTTCTTCGATCGAAGCAAGTTCATTCTGTAAATGCTCTTTAATCTTTCCGTACATATTGCGAATTTAAGGTGCACCCAAGATAATTGGGTAGTTTCTTTCACCGTGTCCCATGGGCATATCAAATCGAACTAAATAATCCTTTGGAACGTGATCTAGGATTATCTCTTTGTAGTCCTTGCCAAAAGGATTGTCTACACTCTGCCCAAACTCCTTTGTATTATCCTTCAAGTCTGTAAAACTGCCAACTATTAGACCTTTTGCCTGATCAAATACACCAGCAAGTTTTAATGAAAGCATCATCCTATCGATGTGGTATAAAAATTCATCGAGATCTTCAATAAAGAGGTAGCAATTTGTGCAATTTGGGATGTATGGTGTTCCAAGAAGGGAGTATAAAACGCTAAGATTTCCTCCTACTATTGACCCGTCAAAGGTGCGAGGTGGCATTCCTCTTAAAGTATCCCAAACCAAAGCAACATCCTCCTCATGCGTACTCTCCATAGTAGAAGCAACTGGAGCATGAAGTGACGCCACTCCCAAATTATTAGACCATGCGTGCAATGCAGTAATATCTGAAAATCCCACTATCCAAGTTGGATCATTTTTATACGCATTAGCGTCTAAAAGTTCTAACAATCTCCCAGTTCCATATCCACCTCGTAAGGCAAGAACAGCTCTCACTTCAGAATCACTAAAGGCAGAATTTAGGATCCCTGCTCTGTGCTTGTCACTACCTCCAAGTTGGCCTTCTCTAGCCTCTAGCCCCTCAGCTACTACAGGTGTGAAACCTGCACCCGAAATAATCTGGGAAGCCTCTTGGATGAGTTTGGTGTTGGCAAATCTTGCAGGGGCAACGAGTGCAATTTTATCCCCGTCGACTAGAGACTTGGGAACTACTCGTTTTGTTATGCCTGAGTTGTTAGTCATTATTTAGTGTGAAGGTAGGCAGAAGGTCGTAACTGCGGTATTTTTACACCGTAAAATGAGCGGAACCACAAACAAAAAACGCAGATTAATCACTTCTGCACTTCCTTATGCAAATGGGCATATTCACGTAGGTCACATTGCTGGTGCGTATTTACCTGCGGATATCTATGTGAGATATTTGAGGAGCGTGGGTGAAAATGTGGTTTGGGTTTGTGGATCAGATGAGCACGGGGCTGCCATCACGTTAAGAGCCAAAAAGGACAACACCACTCCCCAAGAAATTGTAGACAAGTACCACGTTGAAATGCAGGATGCCTTCAACGGACTTGATATCAGCTTCGATCACTATAGCAGAACTTCAAGCGAACGCCATCACAAGGTTGCAAAAGATTTTTTCCTGAAACTTCTAGCAAACGATAGCTTCGAAATCAAAACTGAAGAACAGTACTACGACATAGAAGAAGATCAGTTCCTTGCCGATCGTTACATAACTGGAACGTGCCCCAAGTGTGGAGCAGACAACGCTTACGGCGATCAATGCGAAAAATGTGGAAGCACTCTTTCGCCCACAGAATTGATCAATCCAAAATCAACTCTCAGCGGTTCTGAACCCGTTTTAAAATCCACCACTCTATGGTACCTGCCAATGGGTCGTCATGAGGATTGGCTAAGGGATTACATCGAAAAGGGTGAACTCGATGGGGAACATCATCACAATTCAAAGGCCTGGAAGAGCCACGTTATAGGCCAATGTAAAAGCTGGATAGACGGCGGACTTCAGTCTCGTGCAATGACGAGAGACCTTAAATGGGGTGTACCAGTTCCTGTGGAAGGAGCTGAAGGGAAGGTTCTTTATGTTTGGCTCGATGCTCCTATTGGGTACATAACTTCTACTATGGAGTGGGCTGAAAAGAATGGAGAGGATTGGAAGGATTGGTGGCAAAGCCCAGACACTGAACTACTGCACTTTATAGGAAAGGATAACATTGTATTCCACTGTATCATTTTCCCGATTCTCCTAAAGGAACACGGTGATTACATTTTGCCTCACCAAGTTCCTGCGAACGAATTTATGAATCTAGAGGGAGACAAGATTAGTACCTCTAGGAACTGGGCGGTTTGGGTTAAAGAATACTGCGAATCTAGTCCTGAAGGATCTGATGTGATGCGCTATGTTTTGACTTCTATTATGCCTGAGCAAAGGGACAGTGAATTTACTTGGACTGATTTTCGAGACAGAGTGAATAATGAATTAGCAGACGTCCTTGGGAACTTTGTAAATAGAGTAATTGTTCTCACTCGAAAGTATTATGATAGCGTTGTTCCTGATAGCCCAAATGAGCTCACAGAAATTGACACGAAAGTCCTTGAATCACTCGCAGCAGCACCTGATAAAATTGCTGATCTAATTTCTAGACATAGATATAGGGAGGCTCAATTGGAGGCTATGAATGTAGCAAGGCTTGGCAACAAGTACTTGACTGAAGAGGAGCCCTGGAAGTTGATGAAAACTAACCCTGCTAGGGTTGCAACCATTATGCACATTACTGCTCAGGTAGTTGGTAATCTAAGCGTAGTATTAGAACCATTTCTACCGAGAACTGCAGCAAAAATATCTTCTGCAATGGGAGTAGAAAATGCCAAATGGAGTGACGCAAGCACTGGTATTGTTGCAGGTGGAACAAAGCTTGGTGACCTACCTATATTATTTGCAAAAATTGATGATGAATTTGTTGAAGTACAAGTTGCAAAACTTGGCAACAAATCGTCAAACACAAACCCCAATATCATGCCCCAAAAGGACCCAACTACATTTGACAATTTCACTCAAATGGATCTAAGAGTTGCAACAGTAACTGAATGTGTTCAAGTAAAAAAGGCTGATAAATTATTGCAACTTACAGTAGACACAGGTCTTGATATCAGAACTGTTGTTTCTGGCATTGCTGAGCATTTTAAGCCTGAAGAAGTAATTGGAAGAAGGGTTGTGTTGCTAGCAAATTTAGAACCACGAAAGATTCGTGGAGTAGAAAGTCAAGGCATGGTTCTTATGGCTTCTACAGCAGATGGAGGTCTCCGCTTTATCACCCCTGAAGAAGGAGTTAGTCCTGGGGATGTGATAAGCTAACTTGTATACCTCATATACACCATGTATATGTCTCTCAAAATTGGGTTTTGAGAAAAAATATAGACATAGACGATAGTTTAGTACTCAAGCTTAAGGTCTTTTCAGCATTTGAGAACACTACAGTAAAGAAACGCATGGAGGAAGCTGTAGAGTATTATATTGCTATGAAGGAAAAGGAAAGAATGGATGCTTTAACACCTGAGGAAAAAGAGGATTTAGGCTTACTAATGCTTATGCAACAAGCAAACCTAGATAGCACCGTTTCAAGAGAGAAGGTTATGAAGGAACTTGATAAATAATGAAATTAATTTTTCTAGACTGTTTTTATAAAGACATTAAAAAAATTAAAGACCAAACCATCAAGAAAAGACTCAAGAATGCACTTATAAATCTTGAAGAAACTACAGGAGTAACTGAATCAAAAGCCCTTTTAAAAATCAAAGGACATCCCTATGCATACAGAGTTAAAGTAGGAAACTACAGAATAGGTTGTTATCTGAAAAGCAACACTCAACCAATTGCAGCTAGCTTCATAAAGCGCAACGACATATATAAAGTATTTCCTAAATAGGAATTAGTGGCTAACCACTATAGATTCCCTTACTAAGCCTCTTTCAGTTTGAAGACTAAGTAGGTATGTCCCATTTGCTAAATCGCTAACGTCAATAGTAGCAAATCCATCAGTGATTACAATTGTTCTAATTAATTGACCTGACATTGAGTGCAATTGGCAATCGACTAATCCTGAGCTTAAGTCGCTTTCAAAGTTGATTTGTACTTGTGTAGAAGCAGGACTTGGGAAGGCAATCAAGTTGCTCCCCATATCGAGTTCATCAACTCCAACGTATAGCCCTACGTTTATTGTACTAATCTCACCAGTACAGTCATCTCCATTTGTTGCAACAACAGATACTTCACAAGATTCACCAAAGGCTGTAGTAAAATCTACAACAATTGAATTTGTTCCTTGACCACTTACAATTGTTGCTCCATTATTTACTGACCATTCATATGTATCTGCTCCTGCATCACACGTATAAGTCCATTCAAATTGAGTGCCACCTACTTCAGCCATATCATCTCCTACAATTGTTCCTGCAGATGGACCGTATACGCAGTCGGTATCTAACCATGCAATGTCGTTGTAGTTACATGCTGTTTCATCATTACACTGAACAGGGCTATAAAGAATCGGCAATAAAAGTCTAATATCTGGGTCTTGGACTCCCTCAGGGAAAATCTGTACGTAAAGCGACCCTGAAATAGTACCTGAAGTAGTGATCTGAGCTACCAAAACTCTTAAGTCGTCTCCAGCAAATCCTGGATCTTCTGGTGACTCTAGACCTGGGTAAAGTGTAAACCAAAGATTTCCTACAGGAGAATCTGAATTAATGTTTTCACCATTTTCAAATGCAGCGAAAGCATTATAAGATGGGTCTGCAACATTTGATATATCCACTCCATCCTCTGAGCTAGATGCTCCAATTGTTAACCAACTATCGTACTCCAATTCTGGGAATGAGGTGAAGAATGCGGGATTAATTGCATTTGCAAATGTTTCTGAAACAATCGGATGCTGATACCATGCAGGGGTCGAAGTTGACTCAAGAACCCAAGGATTTTCATCAGCACCTGAACAAGCACTAAGGAAATCTGTTGGATTTATCATGTTGAGGTACATCCTGTATGTAGTCATTCCAGCAAGCTCACCTTCTGTGTGAACAACATGCTCCTCTAACCCAATCCAGTATTCGTCTGGCCCTTGGGCAATCAAAGCCCCACAACTAAGAACAAATGCAATAAGTATCGATAGTCTCATTTCAGAAATTTTAGAAGTGCAAAATACTGATTTTTAGACAACCTCCCTAAAAGCATAGACGAATGCTTTAAAATTCAACCTTAGCAGAAAGAGAAACAGTCCTTCCAAATGACCAATAACCCTCTAATTTTCCATTATCTACGGTGCCAAGCATATGCTCTCCAGTAAATGGATCTTGATACCAAGTTTCATTTGCCTCATTCATGTAAATGGTATTCATTGCGTTTTGAACATTTAAGCCAATATTGTAACCCAAACCATTTTTGTGGAAGTTCCAATTCAAAAAGCAGTCTAAATAACCGTAACTAGGCAGTTCAACAGGTTGAATCCCCGCTCTCTCTTCATCATCCCTGTCTTGATCAATTTCAAATTGAGCGTACAATCTAGTGTTGTAAACATAGCTAGTTCCAATGCGTAGGTTCTTTGGAAGATCTAATCGCGCACTTAATCCAAACTGAGTCTGTGGAGCATCACCAACTAGCAAACCTTCTGAATAGATAAACAACTGATCAATTGGCTGTCCAGTATCCTCATCCAAGATGTCGGCAAAAACATTGTTGTCCCATCTCCAATCACCAATACTCATGATTCCACCAAGTTCAAGAATTTTGATCGGTTTGGCTCTTAGCTCAACTTCTATACCATCGTGAGTTTCAATTAAGCCTCTAACAAAAGCCCTGTACTCTGTTCCGTCTGGCCTAAGAATTGGACCTGACATTATTGATTTGTCTATCCACTTTGTGTGATAAACATTTACATCCAGAGAAGCCCAAGATTTCCTCAACCTATAACCAAATTCTATTGCCTGTACTTTTTCATTGACAAGGTTTTCATTACTTAAAACGTTTTGGTAATTCGGGAAAACATTTCTGATAAAAGGTGCTCTAGAATAATATCCTAGGTTCATGTAAACGTGGTTTCCATCATCAATAGCATAGCTACCGCCTGCTTTGGCATTGTAACCAGGTGCAAATGCCTTTTGAGACCACATGCCGTATACAAACTCTTCTGTAGTTTCTAATTCACCAGTTTCAGAATTTAGAGTTGTGACATCTTGTACGCCTGTGTTTTCATAGCGGAAGTATGTGTATGGATCATGGCGTTGATATCCCGTATAAGATCCAGTAGCTGCTATGAAGGCGCTGATTTTTTCAG
>MDTD01124256.1_pt1 | contig 21141 bp, 14 predicted proteins | sample 811221 | NCBI WGS metagenome assembly MDTD01 (sample SAMN05326646, study PRJNA326480) | marine metagenome | isolation source: seawater | place: Pacific Ocean: South West | collected 2011
ATAGGCCTGTACGCGTTTACTCAAGTGGCATGCGGATGCGCTTGGCCTTTAGTCTGGCCACCGCTGAGCAGCCTGATGTGCTGATCGTGGATGAGGCGCTGTCGGTTGGCGATGCTTATTTTCAGCAGAAGAGCTTCGACCGGATTCGACAATTTAAAGCCTCCGGCACTACCCTTATTTTGGTGTCACATGACCACTCTGCTATTCAGTCAATATGTGATCGCGCCATCTTGTTGCAAGAGGGTAGCGTCACCCTCGATGCTGACCCCGAGAGTGTTTTGGATTACTACAATGCCAGACTGTCGGCGACTCACAACATTACCCAGCACGAAAAGGATGGACGCTCCCTAACGGTATCAGGCGACGGCGCTGCCTCAGTAAAAAGCTTGGTCTTGAGTCGGGGTGATGAGGGGCCCGATATTGATGTCGTAGCTACCGGAGATCCAGTGACCCTTACCGCCACCATTGAGACCAGAGAGGCGCTGCAGGAACTGGTTTTCGGTTACGCCATTCGCAACCGGTTTGGGCAGGATATGTACGGTATCAACACCTTCCACACCGGCGATCCCATTGGTCCCGTCGATGCTGGGGAGCGAATCAAGGTGCGTTGCCGCTTCCCTATGAATCTGGGCGCTGGGGAGTATTCGATTACAACGGCGGTTGTAGCCGGCGAAACGCACCTTGATCGCAATCATGAGTGGTGTGATCTCGCCAAGGTATTCACCGTGATCAACCCAAATAAAAAAGCCTTTACCGGATTTGTATGGTTAGAGCCTGAGGTGGCGGTAGAGGTAGTGCGGTGAGGGCGGTTGTGCGGCGATTGAAGGCTATCATCAGTAACGCGGTGTTGGGCGGCGAAGAGACCAACGTGAGTGCCGCTTTACCAGCAGCCGACTCTGGTGTTGATGTGAAGGCCGCGCTGCGGGAGATTGAGCAAGAACTGCTTCGCCACCAAATTTCCGCCAAGTGGGAGCTCATGCACCGTATGGAGCGTCTCCAACCGCCAGAGCGGCAGTTGACCTGTGCCCTATGCGGGCACAGTGGCCCTCCAGAGACATTTGCCCAACTCGACTCGACCTGCATTTTTGAAGGGGGCAAGATTTCCCGGCACCAATGCCCGAAGTGTGAAGTTATCTTCGGTAGCTCTTTAATGATGTCTCTCAGCAAAGAGGAGCTCAGCAATGAGTACGAGTGGCACTACCGCGTTTTCAGCGAAGGCGACTCCACAGAGCAGGAATTGCGAGCTTTTCATGCGCTCAACCCTGAACGCGATAAAAAATATGTCAATTGGGGTTCAGGCGCGTGGTCTCGCTCCGTCGAGGTGCTGAGGGCAGGTGGCTGGCAAGTGTTTGGCTATGAGCCTCACGGTTCCGCCGGTGGCGAGGGTGATGCCATTTTGCGCAGCCTGGACGAGCTGGTTGCTATAAAACCCAGTGGCATTTACTCAAATAACGTTCTGGAGCATCTGCGTCATCCCATTGACGAGTTAAAAACCATGTCGAGCTTGCTACCTACGGGTGGCATGATGTCTCACGCCACGCCTTGCTTTGAATACCGTTTTGAATTTACGCGCTTCCATCTGTTCTTTTTTCTGGGACGATCGCGACATATTCTCGCTGATAGGGCAGGGTTGAAGATGGTTGATTACGTCGTAGACGGTGATTTTATGAACCTCTTACTAGCCAGGCCCTGAGGGCTCCCGCTTGAAGACCGCTTTCAAATCATACGCGCAGAATTTTGAAGATCTCATGCTGTATCGAGCGCTGGGCCATTTGGAGCGCGGCTGTTACGTTGATATCGGGGCACAACATCCAGAGATCGACTCTGTCAGCAAGGCCTTTTTCGAACGGGGATGGCACGGTGTTCATGTGGAGCCGGTGCCTCACTACGCCAACTTACTCCGCAAAGAGCGACCGGGTGATCGGGTGATCGAGGCGGCGGTATCTAACTACCTTGGCCATACGAAATTGATCGTCTTTCCTGATACCGGGCTGAGTACCACTGTGCCCCAGATTGCAGCCGGTCATGTTGATTTGGGGGTGCCTGCGCTTGAGCTTGACGTGCCCACCGTCACACTGGCCAGCATCGCCGAGGAGCTGGGCGACGCTGAGGTGCACTGGCTTAAGATCGATGTTGAAGGACTCGAAAAAGAAGTCTTGCAAGGCTGGGATCCCGCCACCCTCAGGCCCTGGCTCGTCGTTGTTGAGTCGACACTACCGAACTCGACACAATCCAGCCACTCGGAGTGGGAGGAGCTGCTGACCGAGTCGGATTACGTGCGCGTCTACGCAGATGGTCTGAATCGTTTTTACGCGACTGTGGAACGAGCCGAGCAACTTAAGCCTGCTTTCGCGATTCCCCCAAACGTCTTTGACGATGTGCAGTTAAGCAAGCATTCTTTCATGTGCCGCGAGTTGTGCTGGGAGCTTCAGGAGCAGCAAGTTGAGTTGGCGGCTCGCTACGAGTCGGCGCAGTTGCAGTTAGAACAGGCTGATGTGCGGCATCAGGCGATGTTAAACAGTCTTTCATGGCGCATAACGTCTCCGTTACGAAAAGCGCTCCATCTGCTGTCTTTCGCTGCTAGAAAACGGGAAGCTGCCGCCCAGCCTCAGCTATCGCCGGGGACTAGGGGATGGCTCGCAAAAATGGATGCCATCGAAGAAAAGCGGCGCTCCTGATGCGCTTGGTGATCGATATGCAGGGCGCCCAAACCGCCAGCCGCGACCGCGGTATCGGCAGATACACGTTGTCTCTAGTGCGTGGGCTCATCCAGATTGCTGAGCACCATGAGGTCATACTGTTTATTAACGCCGCGCTACGCGAGGGCGCAGACGCGTTGATTGCCGAGTTCCGTCAGCTGTTGCCCCGACAGCAGATCGTAGTCTTTGAGCCAATGGTCCCGCTCTCTTTTTCAGCTATTGGCAACCGTGCGCGCGTGCTGGCAATGGAGACCATGCGGGAGGCGATGCTGGTTGATCTCGAACCCGACGTGGTGCTCCTGACCAGCCTCTTCGAGGGTTACAAAGATGACGCATCAACTTCCGTAGGCGCTTATTCAAGCAAGATTCCCACGGCGGTGATTCACTACGATCTCATTCCTCTGTCTATCCCAGAATACTTGAGTACCCCCAGTCAAACGCATTTTTTCCAGCGAAAGGTTGAGCAGCTGCAATCCGCGGACTTGCTCCTCGGTATTTCGCAGGCAAGTTGCGACGACGCCATAGAGCGGCTGGATCTTGTTGGTGGATCGGTCGTTAATATTAGCGCGGCGGTGGAGCATGAGTTTTGTCCGAACAGTGACAGCTTGGCGCTGGCGAGGGCGTGTCACTTGCGCCTAGGCATTAACCGATCATTTGTTTTGTACGTGCCAGGTGGGTTTGATTCTCGAAAAAATTTCGAGCGTTTATTCGAGGCATTCAGCAAGCTGCCTGAAAGCGTCCGTGCCGAACACCAGTTGGTCATCACCGGGCGGCTCGACGATGAGCTTATCGAGCGCCAGCGCGAGGCTGCCGCAAAATACGGGTTGTCTCAGGATGAGCTGCTACTGGTGGGATATGTCTCCGACGAGCTGCTTCTCTCGCTTTATCGTTCTGCAGCACTGTTTGTCTTTCCGTCGCTTAGCGAGGGGTTTGGTCTACCGGTGCTCGAGGCCATTAGCTGCGGTGCCCCGACTATTGCGTCGAACACGTCGAGCTTGCCTGAGGTGGTTGGCAATGCAGAGGCTCTGTTTGACCCCACCGATGTTGCGGCGATGTCGGAAACGATGGCGCGTGGTCTGACTGATACGGATTATCGTCAGCGGCTACTGGCGTCTGGCCAACATCAGGCCGCGCAGTTTTCATGGGAGCACACCGCGGCACTCGCGCTTGAGTCTCTAGAGATGCTGGCCGCTAGTAAACCCTGCGCCGAGCAACGTACTCAGATTGAGCACAAGTTGCCCGCAAGCATCGCTGAGCGCCTTGCGGACTTAGACCCACTTTTTGGGGAGGCACCGACAGAACCGCTAGCTGAATGCCTGGCTGTTAACCTGCCGCTCCAGCGTTCGCGGCAGTTTTTGATCGATGTGACGGCGTTGCAGCAGCACGACAGAAAGACGGGCATCCAACGTGTGGTTAGGAGCTTGCTGATCGCTTTGTTAGCCAAGCCGCCCTGCGATTTTGTGGTGTTGCCTGTCTATTACGACGGCGACCGCCGCTATCGATATGCCAATCGATTTTTGGGGACCTTTGTGGACCGGGAGTCGGCGCCAGATGAGTTGGTGGATTTTGGCGCGGGAGACGTATACCTAGGTCTCGACTTTAATGTCACCACCACCCCGATGTCGGAAGAATTGTTCCGAGCATTGTCTCGACGCGGCGTTAGACTTTGTTTTGTGGTGTACGACATGTTGCCACTGCTTCGCCCGGATTGGTGGCCACCCGAGATGTCGCCTAAATACGAGCGATGGTTGCGCTCTCTGGCCAGTGTTGCGGACGATGTCTGCTGTATCTCGGCCACGGTGGCCGATGAAGTGTCGGCGTGGATCGAGCGAACCGGCGTACAGGGTCTTTATGCGCAGCCAGCGATTAGCCACTTTCACCTTGGCGCTGATGTCTTGAGTAGCGCCCCGAGCGGGGGTCTGCCCAGGGATTACAGGGCGGTGCGTGCAGCCCTCGATAATGAGGCGCCCACCTTTTTAATGGTGGGGACCATCGAGCCCAGAAAAGGTCATGCCGAGGTGCTGGAGGCTTTTGATCAGCTCTGGGCCGCGGGGCACGCCATGAATTTGGTGGTGGTTGGCAAGGCGGGCTGGATGGTCGACGACACGCTGGCGCGCTTCCAATCGCATGTCCGGCTCGGTGAGGATTTCTTCTGGCTCGACGCGGCTAGCGATGAGTGCCTGGAAGATATGTATCAATGTGCGACCTGTTTGATCGCTGCCAGTAAAGGCGAGGGGTTTGGCTTGCCACTGATCGAGGCGGCGCGCCACGGTGTACCGATGATAGTGAGAGAATTACCTGTATTCAGAGAGGTGGCGGGTGAGTCGGCATACTATTTTGGTGGCCCCCAATCTGCCGGGCTTGCCGAGAGCGTGCTGGACTGGCTGGCACTCCATGAAAGGGGTCAGGCGCCGTCACCCGTTGACATGAAGTGGAGCACCTGGGCAGAGAGCGCTGCGCAGTTAGTGGAATCACTAAATCTGGAGGGCGCGCCGCACACCTCCGATCACCAGGCTGCACAGGCATGCTGAATCGTTTACGAGCGTTTTGTTCTGGCCTTACTTCTGCTCCTACTCGTGCTCCAAAGGGGCCCTCGACTCAAATCGGGGAGGCACAGTCGTCGCTGCAGCGCTACACGGGGTATAAGCCTGCTGATGTCGACACGCTGCACATGCACGCTTCAGGGTCCGCCAGCCTTGAGAGTGACCATTGCATTGACGGCTTCGGTGTGAAGACTCTCTACGAATGTGTGCCGTTTGCTTCATCTGATTCACTGAATCTGGCGCGCCTTCAGCACCCGATCCCTGACGACGGGTTCCACGCTGAGGGGATCGAATACGTAGCGTTGCTCGATGCCATCGAGCGCTTTGCTAACGACGGCACTTTTGTCGCCGTTGAGGCGGGCGCCGGTTGGGGCCCTTGGCTGGCAATGGCGGGTGTGGTCTGCCGCAGTCGCGGGGTGAAAGATACTCATCTGATTGGTATCGAGGCCTCACCAGCGCGGTTTGCGCTCATGTGCCGGCATCTTGCGTTTAACCAGCTCGATCAGCATCACGGCGTGACCGTTGAGTTATTTGAGGGCGCGGTGTGGAGCCACGATGGGGTGATTTACTTCCCCAATAGTGCTGTTGAGGACATGGGCGCCGCCGCCAGCACCGATGGATCCGATATGGATTACCGCGGTCAGCAGATGGCTATGCGCGAGGTGCCCTGCACTCGGCTGCCGAGCCAGGTGGGTGAGGGGCGACAAGTGGATTATTTACATATTGATGTGCAGGGCGCCGAGGGAGAGGTGGTTACCAGTCATATTGACTGGCTTAACCAGCGGGTCCATTCGATGATGATTGCCACCCACAGCCGCCCCCTAGAGGGTGAACTGATGACGCTTTTGAATGCCAACGGTTGGATGCTACATCGAGAAAAGCCCTGTCACTTCGAGGCAGGTCGCGCCATTGACGACTGGTGTGGTGCGACCACGGTAGACGGCAGTCAGTACTGGATAAATGGCAAATTCACCTAATTAGAGGCAAAAACCATTGACGAGTGCGAGGCATTTGTTTACAACACTGACAGCCGCCATTGAAATGGTGGCGTTCAGCATGGGCGAAGAAAAAGGGCTGCATCTTTAGGAAAAATCGCCATTTGCGTGGCTTGACAAAAATAACTGTTTTGGAACAATAGCTGTGGGAGCCTTACTTTACGATGGGCTGGGGAATAACCTAGGTGTGGCAAACGTCTACCCAGAACATCGGCATTACAGGTCACTTGGGCTACAGCCGGAACATTGTTTAAAACTTACTCTTGAGGAGTTACCAACATGGGTATGAATACCGCATCAGTACAAAGGCTTTACGTGGCCTATTTCAATCGCCCGGCTGATCCCGTCAGCTTGGCTGTTTACGAGGCGATGTTGCCGACTGATAGAGCGGCCACGCAGGCTGAGCTGCAAGCGATTGCAGAGACTTACTTCAGCCCGTCCGCTGAGTACCAGACTAATTTTGCGGGCAAGTCTAACGCCCAGATTGTTGATCAGCTATATCAGAATATTTTTGGTCGCACCGCGGAAGCGGACGGCCTCATTTCGTGGGCTAGCAAGCTGACGGATGGGTCAATCACTGTTGCGGAGCTTGCGCTTCAGTTGTCATACAGCGCTCAGGGGACAGATGCCGCTGTTGTTGACGCAAGAATAGAGGCCGCAACTACGTTTACCGACAGCCTCGACACTGCAGCCGAAATTACCGGCTATTCGGGCAACGAATCGGCTGCCGATGGCAAGGCGTATCTCGCGCAAATCAGCGGCGCATTGCCGACCACCGCAGCGGACATCACCGCACAAAAGGACGCGGCGATTGCTGGTGTTGATGCGAGCATCACAACCGCGATAACCGCAGCCGATTCAGTGGTCGCCGGAGAAACCGTCACGCTTACTACGGGTGCAGACACCTCGACGGGTACTGCAGGCAACGACAACTATGTTGCTCTCAATACGACCTTGACCACAGGGGATAACATCGACGGTGGTGATGGAGATGATTCACTGACAGTGACCACGACTTTGGTTGCTGCTGGTCTTTCAGTTAGTGGCTTTACTACTTCAAACGTCGAAGCCGTTTATGTGGGCATCATTGACGGCAGCGCCGGTGACAACGAGGTTCTGACAGTCGATATGCTGAACTCGTCTCCCGCGGATATCGTTGTGACAGGCTCAACGGCTACCACCGCTGCTGATGGCGTAACCCTCAACAACGTTGATTCAGGCAGCACCGTGACGATGTCGGCGACTGCTAATGTAGACATGACCGTAAATTACGACGCTGCGTATCTAGCGGGTACAGGTGACACTGCCACGGTTAAGTTGACTGGTGTCTCTGCTACTGCAGCAGCGGACAGTGATATAACGGTTGGTGCTGGTATTGAGACTCTGACTGTGGATAGCTCAGGCTCAGCGTCAACAATTGGTGATCTCGTCTGGGGTGGCGCTGGCCTTACCGTGACTGGTAACGCTAACCTCACTATTTCAGACACGCTTGCCACTACTGCGAACACCATCGACGCAAGCGCTTTCACCGGTAATCTCTCGGTGACAGCTGGTAATGCCGCCGATGCTACTAATCCTGGGTCCGTAGACATTGTCGACCTCACAGTGACCGGTGGTAGTGGTGGCGACACCCTTAACGTTGCGGCCGCCGATGCAGGCGTGGAGCTTCTCGTAGATGGTGGTGCGGGTGACGATACTGTAACAATTGGCGCTGATCTGGCTGGGTCTTCGGCCACCAATGCGGGCGATACGCTCATTGGTGGAGACGGAACCGATACACTGTCTATGACGACCGCGCTAGCTGGAGGCATGACCACTGCGAAGACCGCGGGTGTAAGTGGCTTTGAAATTCTGTCCATCAATAATGCTCACACCAGCACAGCCACGCTGGCTAGCGCCTTAGCCAGTTCGACCGCTGTGACCTTGGCTGCTGGTTCAAATGGCGGTACCGTTGTAATGCCTGCAGGTGCCAGTACGATGGTGATTGCTGCGTCAAACGCTGGCGCGCTGACCGTGACTGACACGGGTACAGGCCTCGCCGACTCGCTCACCATTTCAACGACCTCTCTGACGACCGGCGTTGATATGGGCAATAACAACGCGTTCACTTTTACTGGCCTCGAAACAGTGACTTTCGACACTACAACGACAGGCGCGGTAGAGACGGACGTGAGCACGATCACGATGACAGCGGATACCGATGGCACCACGACATTGAAAGTTATCGGTGCTGATACCTTCCATGCGTCCGGCGCTATCACCGCCAACGTTATTGACTTTAGCGGCATGGACGCGGCTCCAGGGACAGCCACTACAGCCAATATGGGTGCAGCTGCTGTTGGCGTTACCTCTATCACAGGTTCGCCGGGCATTGACACGCTGGTTGGTGACGCCGCGTCGACCATCGAAGGTGGTGCAGGCGACGACAGCATCACAGGTGGCTCTGGTAACGACACTCTCCACGGTGATGCGGGCGCAGATACGATTACGACCGGTGCTGGTAGCGACACTGTCAAAGGCGGCACTGGGAACGATACGATCGTTGCCGCTGGAAATCTGTCAGCTGCGGATGCGTTAGATGGCGGAGACGGAACAGACACTCTGTCTGTTACCAATGCCTCTCTTACAGCAATGCAAGCGCTGAGCATTTCTGAAGCGAATAGCTTTAACTCAAGCTTTACTTCCGTTGAAGGGCTCCTCGTCACGGATGCTCTAGACTCAACCGGAGATGATTTTGACCTGGGTTATTTAGCCGGTATCACTACCGTCACCTTGGCGGCCGATGTTAACGGTGCTCAGACTCTCACCGGCTTCGACAGCGGCGATACGTTAGCGCTCTCAGCGGCGCTGACTGCTGGCGTAACGCCCACAGTAAACAGTTCGGCTAGCGGTTCTGCAGACGTTCTCAACATCTCTCTCACCGAGGGTGCAGATGCGGATTACAATGCACTCACAATCGCAAATGTTGAGACGATCAATATTGACGTAACTGAGGACACTGCGGGTGGAAACGCTGCTTCGCGAACTGCCACTGTTGGCTTGAGTATTACTCAGACCACTGTGGCCGGCGGCGGCAGCGGTGCTGCACAGTCTGTCATTATCACTGGTACGGAAGACATCACCATCGACACGGCAGTTGCTGCTGGAACCATCGATGCTTCTGGAATGTCTGCTCGCTTAGCTACTACTCCTGGCTTGGTTATGAGCAACCTGTTCACCGCGACGACTGCTATCCCGGCTCAGACAATTACTGGCTCAAGTGGTGCTGACCAACTGTTCGGTTCGAGTGGTGCAGATACGCTCACTGGTGGTGCAGGTAACGATCAGTTTACTGCTGGTATCGGTGGTGACACCATTGCGGGTGGCACTGGTACCGACACCTTCATCGGAACCACTGCTCTGACTGCTGCAAACATTGAAGGCTCTGGTAGCGGCACATCAACTGGTGTCGTGGTGAACCTCGGGGCGAGTACGCTGACGGGGGCCGCTATTCTTGGCGCCACTACCCAAAACATCTCAGGCTCGCTGACTGGCGTAGCTTCAGGCCAGGTTGCCTACCTTTTCAATGGCGAGTTGGTCACGAACAGCGCTGCTGTTGATACTTTGACGAGCATCGAGAACGTGACGCTTGCCGACGGTATCAACTATATCGTGGGCTCGGATGCTGCCAACGTCATTAACGGTGGTACTGGTGCCGATACGATCATCGCCGGTAATGGAGCAGATACTATCGATGCTGGAACCGGTGCTGACACCATTACTCTGACTGAGACCGCGGCCAATGAGGTTGTAGATGCTCTCACGCAGGCCGCTGGTGACAGTGTCGTTGCGACGGCAAAAAGTGCGGGCATGGCCGACACCACTGCCATTGCAGCGACTGATACGCTGACGTTCGGCAATGGCGTTGATACCATCACCGGCTTTAATGCAGGTGCAGGGGGTGACACGCTCGACGTAGGAACTGCTGGTGCGGCGATAACTGGTATCGGTGTGGATGAAAACGACCTGACCGCGAGTAAGACCCTATTCTTCTCAGGGGCCTACGATGCGGCCACGGGCGTCTTTACCATTGCAGCCGACGGTGCTGGAGCCGATACGATGATCATGGATACTACCGACGCCGGTGATAGGGATGTCTTGGCTACGGATAGTGTTGTGATCCTCATAGGGGTAGACAGTGACGACCTGCACGCAGATAACTTTATCTAAGCAATAGGGCGTTGACCCCGCGCACTTAGTATTTGCAGGTGCGCTTAACGCACGAGACCCTGGAGGCTGCGCCTTCAGGGTTTTTTTTTAGTTGGGACGAGGTGAGCTAAATGGCAAATATTAAGATAGACGGGGTGGACTATGACTCAGATACGTTCTCCCAAGAGGCACTTGGTCAGTTGAGCGCGTTGCAATTCGTTGATTCGAGGGTTACTCAACTACAATCGGAAATTGCTGCCCTGCAGACTGCTAGAAACGCTTATGCACAAGCTTTAGCCGACTTGCTTCCAGACGCTAAGCCTGATTAGGATCACCGGCATATGGCTTCCATTGGCCAATTAATGCCGGAGCACCCCCCAGCTTAATTTTGATGTGCCTCCCCGGGGAGGCGATTACATAGTGCTATCGGCCTGCTAGTACATCGCGCCATCAACTCAAATGAAAACTAAAACCGCGGGCAACCACTTGAATTATTCAACTTGGCCCACACATAGTTTGTAGATTAAAGATAGGTTGTTATGGCGGATTAAGTCAGCTGTTCGACCTAAATAAATCTTCCGGATACAAAGACAAAGCGTCTGTAGATCGAGAGCACATGGCTGAGTCACGATTGATTAAACAAAACGAGATATTCACGAAGGCTGTGCGGACTTGTCGAGAGTCGCTGATAAGTGTCGGTGTTTTTTCAGCCGTCGCTAATCTGCTTATGTTGATACCCGCTTTTTATATGCTTAACGTTTACGATAAAGCACTCGGGAACAACAGCACCTCGACACTGGCCGCGCTATCTCTGATTGCTGGCACGTTGTTTATCTTGTTGGGTGTCTTAGAGGCACTCCGGAGTAGGGTGTTGATCGCCATAGGTGAAAAAATCGCCAGATCTCTGTCACCCATTATTTACGAAATCACCTTTCTAGCTGCTGTGCACGCGGGGCCTGCGCACGCCACCCCCCGACCACTGCTTGACCTTCAATCTATGCGGCAATTTCTTACGACCACTGGTGTGGTCGCTATTTTCGATGCACCTTGGGTTCCGCTCTATCTTTTAGTGTTATTTCTTTTCCACCCGTTACTGGGATGGCTTGGCCTCGTCGCCGCAGTGGTCTTTTTTGGAATCGCTATCCTGAACCAACGGGTGACGACTGAAGGCTTGCGGTCGGCTAATGAGTTAGCGGGATTGGCCAATACTCAGCTGACGCGAAACATCAGGAATGCGGAGGTCGCAGCGTCCATGGCTATTATGCCGAGTATGGTGGCGAAGTGGGGAGACATCCAAGATCGGTTGTTAAACAAGCAGGCAGCTATCAGCGGTGTTGCTGCCAATTTTTCAGCCACTACGAAGACGTTAAGGTTGGCGGTTCAGTCCGGGGCTATTGGGATTGGGGCTTACCTGGCGATCGTTCAAGAGATTTCCCCGGGAATGGTGATCGCGGGGTCGATATTGATCGGCCGGGCGCTACAACCAGTTGAGCAATCAGTGGCCGCTTGGAAAGGCTTCGTAGATTTTAAGTCGCAGTATGACCGCACCAACGATTTACTGAATAACTATCCATTGCCAACTGAGAAAATGCCATTGCCCCCCATTACCGGATCGGTAAAAGCCGTCAGCGCGACTGTTGCAGCCCCCGGCACTGACGTAATTTGTGTTGCAAATGCAAGTTTTGCTTGTGCACCTGGAACTGTGAGCATGATCATTGGGCCCAGCGGCGCAGGCAAGAGCTCCTTAATCAAAGCGACGCTAGGCCTTTGGCCTACCTTGCGCGGCGAGTTGAGGATAGACGGAACGGAGGCCTCCAAATTCAATCGCGCTGAATTGGGAGCGCAAATAGGTTATTTACCGCAAGACATTGAACTCTTTGATGGTTCTGTAGGTGAGAATATTTGCCGATTCGAAGGGGGTGATCCGGATTTGATCATCCAGGCCGCGCAAGATGCCGGGGTCCACGACTTTATCCTATCACTCCCGAATGGATACGACACTGTCCTCGGAGCTGCAGGTGGCGTCCTGTCTCCAGGACAGCGCCAAAGAATAGCCCTGGCGCGGGCACTCTACCGCCGGCCGAAGTTAGTCATCTTGGACGAGCCAAACTCTAACCTTGATCACCTTGGAGAAGCGGCACTTGTTGACGCGATTAAGATGCTAAGGGCTAATGACAGCACTGTCATTATCATCACGCATCGCGCCTTGCCACCATCCACCGTTGATCAAGTGATTATGTTAATTGATGGTCAGATCACTGATACGGGGTCATATGAGGAGGTTTTCGGCCGCTTGACTCTGAGTCAGCAGCCGAGCGTTGGAAATCCGGCTGACACTGCACGACCACGTTCGACCCCACCTTCCGTGAAAACAGTTCTACCGCCTAAACCATGAGTAGAGACAAAACAACAACCGCTGGACAAGCCATGTCGCCTGCCGACGCCAAATTCTCAGTAGATGACAAAGACAAGCAAACTCGATACATCGGGTATGTCGCTATAGCCATCTTCTTTTTTATCACGGTCGTTTGGAGTTCATTTGCTCCACTTGAAAGTGCCGCCTTGGCGCCGGCTATCGTTCAGGTTGAAGGCAAACGCAAGGCTGTTCAGCATTTAGAGGGCGGTATTGTTGCAGAAATTTTAGTCAGTAACGGTGACCCTGTCGCAAAGGGCGAGCCTCTTTTATTGCTGGATGCAGCGAAGGATCGTGCCGAGCTTAAGATTGTTACTGGTCGATTAGCGAATGCAAGAGCTGAAGTTGACAGGTTGCGTTCGGAGCGAGATGACAGTGACTCAGTAGCATTTTCGGCTTTGCTAAATGACCTGTCTGCAGCCGACGAGAATGCGCGAAGTGCGATAGCGTCTGAGGCCGCGCTTTTTGAAGCACGCCGAGCTGATCGCATTGGCGAGGAAAGCGTGTTGCGAGAGCGAATAAAAGGATTGGACGCACTCGCCATCTCGAAGCAGCACGTGCTGGATTCGTTGGGCGATGAAATCCGAGATCTGTCAGATCTTTTGGCAGAGGGCTACGTGGACAAGAAACGGTTGCGAGAACTCGAGCGCACAAGATCTCAGGTTACCGGCGATTTGGCAGACATCAAGCTACAGGTTGTCGAGACAGAGTTGCAGTTACTCCAGCTGAGTAAGCGCTTTAAGACTGAGGTGGTCGATCAGCTCACTGAAGCACAGGAGCAATTGTATGCTTTGGAGCAACAATTTACTGCGATTAATGATCGTGTAGACCGCGCCACAGTGCGGGCTCCGGTTGGAGGCACCGTTCTTAACCTCCAACCGAACACTATTGGTGGTGTTGTCCGTCAAGGAGAGACGTTGATGGAAGTAATTCCCGAAGCCACGGGGCTGGTCGTGGAAGCTAGGATTACACCAATGGATATCGATCGCGTACGCATAGGCCAGCCAGCAGAAATCAGATTTGCTGTCTTTAAGGATGCGTATTTAGTCTCGGGCGTGCTGGTAAAAGTGTCCGCTGACCGCCTCGTAGATCCCGCTACTGAAATTCCTTACTACTCTGCGGAGATTCACTTACTGGATGAAGATCTTTACTTACTGGGAGACAGCCCGTTGGTCCCAGGAATGCCCGCTGAAGTACTTATAAAAACAGGTAACCGAACGATGTTAGGCTACTTAACCTCACCCTTGCGCAGAGGCCTATCCAAATCTTTGATTGAAGACTGAAGCAGGGATGAAGGCTTCGAGCAATTTACGCCTGCCAGGCGCTGGCTGAACTCTTGAGGCGTTAGATAGAAAGAGCGTTGAATTTAGCCTATTAGGCCTTACATATATAAGGCCGACCGACTGTCAAACAGCGGACACCAAATCAAAAAGCATATTGAGGAATATATATAGTGCTTGCCGAAACCAAGCATCTTGCGCCGCCGATAACCTTCTATCTTGTTCTTAAAGCGGCTCTCGAGAATTCGCTGCCCTTGGCAGCGGTTATGGGCCTCTGCAATGGCTATTGAACGAGTGGGCACTGATCAGACCTTGGAGCACCTGTTGCGTGGGAGAGACATTAGCTTGACGCGTCTGCTGACATCAGTTTCCCCAATGCCGTTGAAGGTGGCTGCCAAAACCGACGAGCGACTCGTGCAGGGGTGCTGGACTCCGCCCACACACCGACACTTAGCCAGCTCAGCGAGCGAGGACTGATCCGGTGTTTTTGAGAAATTTGGTAACAATATTTTTGGGATTATGTATTAGCCAAGCTCAAGCTAATTCGAATTCTTCAGCTCCAGTTATGTCACTAGAGACTGTTTATCAGCTGGCGATAGAGCAAGCGCCGTCGCTTGCAATAGCACAATATCGAGTGGATTCTGCCGCGGCGCAAAGTGCGGACGCGCGCGGATCGTTGCTGCCACAAGTGTCAATTTTCGGTGAATGGTCTGAAAACACACTTAAATACGATGGACCACTAGCGACAGTCTATGGCCGAGAAAACTATCCCGGCGAGCGTTATGGAGTTCAGGCCCGCCAGACACTGTTCAATATGTCGCAGTTCAGAGAGATGCAACGCCGGGGCGCGCTGTTTAATCGCTCTGAGAGTGACCTCGCTCAAGCCGAGATCGAACTCTTGGCGCAGGTAGCCGACGCGTATCTTACGGTGTTGGCAGAAGTAAATACCGTGTCGCAGTTTAAGGTGGAGTCCGAGGCGCTTGAGAAGCAACTCGATGAGGCTCGGGCGTTGTATTCGCGGTCGCTGCTGCCTTTGACTCAAGTATTGGAAACTCAGACCCGTAGCGATAGCGTAAAGGCAGATCTGATCGAGGCCGAGGGCGAGGCGGCGATAGCCAGAGAACGTTTGACCGAGCTAATTGGTGTGCGTGACTTCGAACTGATGGATATCGCCAAGGGTGCGAAGCTAACCGCACGCATGGCTACCTCCGAGCAAGCCGTTGCCCAGGCGCTGCGAAACAGCCCGGCTGTTGCAGCCGCCAAAGACAATGCAGATGCTGCAGAGTTTGGGATCAAGCGTGAAAAGGGCAGTTGGTGGCCCGAGGTTAGTCTGGTGCTTAACCATCAATACTCTGATGTGGGGTTTGATAACCTCACCTCACCACCGCGCACGATCGAAAGTGTGTCGATTGCGGTGAGCTATCCTTTAATTCAGGGTGGGGCGGGCTCGGCGCGGATTCGGGGCGCCTGGGCCGAATTCTACGCCGCCAAAGAAGAGCTCGAGGGCGTCAAGCGCCAAGTAGAGACCCAAACACGCTCGGCTTGGGTTCGATTGATTGCCGCAAATAAGCGCATCACTGCTGCCCAGCAGGCGCTGGATACTGCCAGTGTGAATGTTTTTGCGGCACAAAAATCTGTAAAGGCGGGCACCGCGCGGATTACCGACGTATTGTTTGCCTTGGCGCAGCGCACGCGCGCGCAGCGGGATCGTTTTTTGGCCGAGCAGCAGCGTATTTTGGCGTGGCTCGAATTAGAGCTTATTACTGGTAGTGCACCTGCCGCCGTGGCGCCTGTCTTGTCTGACGCGTTACTCAGCACGGCCGCTGTTTCTGCAACGGCGGCAGGCCAGTGAGTCAGGGTGTTGGTGATTTAGACGCGCTCGCCGTAACCCGAGCCACCCTTGCCTATAGCCAAACTCAAGACCGCATCAGTTTAACCTGCGCGTTAAAAAACCGAGAGTGCGTGGTGCTGTGGCTGACAGCTCGCCTTGCCAGTCGGTTGGTGCCGCACCTGTGCCAACTCTTTGCCCACGAGCCCGATACAGCCTCTAGTGATGGCCAAAGGAAGGTGAGCGATAACCATGCATCTGCCCTCAGGCGCGAGGACGACGCGACCATGGGGGCAGCCAACACCCGAACCCCGGCACCAGAGATGCCGGTGGTGGCGGGAGCAGGCAGCGCCGAATGGGTGGTCACCGCAGTTGACCTTACCAATGGGCCCATGCTGGTGCAGCTAGGATTTCGGGACGACCAAGGTCATGCACCAGTAATGTTATCACTGGAGCATACCCAGTTGGCCGAGTGGTCTGAGGGGCTCAAGCGTTGTTACGCGCAGGCCGGCTGGTCAATGGACTGCTGGCACATCCATGCCGACGCCAGCCCACAAAGCTTTGCGACTCGGCGGGTCGCGCTGCATTAACGGCAGGCTTATTCATGCCTGAGCAGCAAATGCGTGTGGTACTGGGCGCAGACCCACTTTTTCAGCGCGCTACGGGTATCGGAAACTACACCCGCAACCTCGCCAGCAACATCTTGGCCTTGCAACTGGTAGACGAGCTCATGCTGTATGCGCACGGTGCTGCTCTGCCGGGCGAGAGGCTGGCCTCTCTCGTCGATTCCTTAAATGAATCCACCTTGGGACAGCGCTCGCACCCTACCAGTGCGAGTACAGGGGGGTTGTTATCCATACTGCGGGGTTATCTAGCGTCGCAGCAGTGGGCACTCAGAGCGTATCAAAGCCTCATGCCTCTCGTTGACCGCGCCAGGCTGCATCCCTACCGAGATGCAGTGTTTCATTCTCCCAACTATCTGTTGCCAGCTTTTGCCGGGCCCACGGTGGTCACGATTCATGATCTCTCGATACAGCGGTATCCGCAGTACCACCCTGCTGAGCGCGTGCGGTTCCTAGACGCACGTATCAACGACGCGGCGGCTGGAGCCACCCACGTCATTACAGACTCCACCTGCGTAAGAACAGAAATTCTCGAACATTTTGCTATTGATCATGACCGAGTGACGGCAATACCCCTGGCTGCCGGGGAGGAGTTTAGACCACGTACCGAGGAGGGCTGCCGCGCGGTGCTGCAGGCCCTCAAGATTTGCTACAAAAAGTTTTTCTTTTTTGCCAGCACTATTGAGCCCCGTAAAAATCTGCTGCGGATCTGCGCGGCCTATAGAGCGTTGAGAGAGACAGGCAAAACAGACTGGCCCATTATTTTTGTGGGGGGTGCGGGCTGGAAGAGTGAAGCCGAGCATGAAGAGATTCAGGCGCTGGTTCGACGGGGCTGGGCGCAGTACTTGGGATTTGTCGACGCGGCAATTCTGCCGATTTTGTATAGCGCGGCAGGCGCGCTGGTCTTCCCCTCGATTTATGAGGGTTTTGGGCTGCCTGCCTTGGAGGCGCAACAGTCTGGTACGCGGGTGATCACCAGTTGTGGCAGTGCCATGGCCGAGTTTGCCAGTGAGCACGACCTGCTGGTCGAACCCCTAGAAGTCGATTCACTGATCGCGGGCATGGCGAGTGCGGTAGAACTGGAATCAGCGCGGGGTGGTCAGACCCTGCAAAGTGATGGGTCGGGATTGAGTTGGCAGAACACTGCGCGGTTGACCGCCGATGTGTATAAAAAAGTGCTAGGGGCCAGCCTTTAGTTCTCCAACATCCACTCCATAGTGTCGCGAATGGAGTAGCGACGCTCATGTCCTGTGAGGCGATCGAGTTTTTCGCTGCTGCCGCGCAGCGTTTTCACTTCGTTTGCTCTCACGAAGCCAGGATTAATCTTCGTCTCTATATTATGTCCGGTGATTTCTGAAGCCATTCTGATGCAGGTTTCAAGGGCTGTGGCCTCCCCGGAGCAGAGATTGAATATCTCCCCAATGGGCCGTGCCTCGGCCAGCAAGCGGTAGGCCCGCGCCACATCGCGCACATCAGAGAAGTCCCGCGCAACATCCGTGTTGCCTAGCTCAATGTGAGGCGCTCGCGCTGTAAAGTGACTCACAATTTTAGGAATCAGGTACCGGGTCTCTTGGCCCACGCCCGTGTAGTTAAACGGCCGCGTCATCACAATACCAAGCCGTGTCATGTAGGTTTTAGCGAGGTACTCCATGGCCAATTTGCTGACTGCGTAGTCACTTTCAGGGTGCGTGTCTGCGGTTTCGTCCAATACTTCGAGGGTGGAATTTCCATAGACGTTGGCAGAGCTTGCCAAAATCGTGCAAAGTGGCGGCGTGGAAGCGGTGCTCAGCGCCTCCAGCAGATGCCGTGTACCCAGCAGATTCACGTTGTAAAATGTGGTCGGGTCAGCCTCTGCTACAAAGGCAGTGGCCGCCAAGTGCACCACTACGTGGGGCTTGATGCGTTCACCAATCGGCCCAAGCGTCTCGGGTCGTAAGAGGTTGATGTTCAGATATCGCGGGTTGTCGGGCTTGGGTTGCACCCCAGCACCCCACACTTCCCAGCCGGCGCCCGCAAACTCGTCGCAGACATAGCGCCCTGTAAAACCCTCGCTTCCTGTCACCAAGACGCGCTGAGTCATCGCGAGCCGAAGCCTAGCCGCCCTGTCTCTGTAGGTCGGCTTCCATCATTATGCGACACAGTGCCTGCAGGCTCGTATTGGCTTGCCAGTCGAGCACCTGTGCGGCTTTGCTGGCATCGCCCACCAGCAGGTCGACCTCAGCCGGTCGGTAAAATGCTGGGTTCACGCAAACGATCGGCTTTCCGGTTGCAACATCCACGCCAATCTCCGACTCGCCAGAGCCCTGAAACGCCACGTCGATATCAGCAGCCTGACACGCGAGGCGCACAAAATCACGAACGGGCACGGTGACCCCAGTTGCCAGTACGAACGTGTCGGGTTCGTCTGTCTGCAGCATCCGCCACATACCTTCTACATACTCAGCGGCGTAGCCCCAGTCACGTTTGGCATCGAGGTTGCCCAGCTCTAATACATCCTGACTGCCCAGTTTGATCTGGGCGATAGCATCGGTGATTTTCCGTGTCACGAATTCTTTTCCTCTCAGAGGCGATTCGTGATTGAACAAAATACCAGACGCGCCAAAGATGCCGTAAGACTCCCGATAGTTGATCGTCGACCAGTGTGCAAATAATTTAGCCACCCCGTAAGGGCTACGAGGGTAAAAAGGCGTCGACTCCGATTGTGGTACGGCCTGTGCTTTGCCAAACATTTCTGACGTCGATGCCTGATAAAAGCGGATTTCGCGGTCGACCGTGCGGATTGCTTCCAGCAGATTCAGCGCACCGACGCCGGTAATTTCAGCCGTGGTGATCGGTTGCTCGAAGGAGACGCCCACAAAGCTTTGTGCAGCGAGGTTATACACCTCTTGGGGTTCGGCTTTCTCTAGCAAACGGATAGTGGAGGACAGATCCGTTAGGTCATATTCCACGAGTTTGAGGTTGGAATGTTCAGTGATACCCAGTTCATCGAGGCGCCAGAAATTGACAGAGCTGGTTCTACGATAGGTGCCGAATACGGTGTAACCCTTCTTGAGTAGAAGTTCAGCGAGGTAGGCCCCGTCTTGCCCGGTGATACCCGTTACGACGGCACGGTTTCTGTTGTCCGACACGGTGGAGTTTCCTTCATCGTAAGCCATCAAAAAGGGCGACCGCTACCGGCGCGCTTTATTGCGGTCTCGTCGCTTTCTTAAGCACTCGGCGCGCAGCACTAAGTCATAGCCGCGGGAGTCTAGCATTGATTAGACTGAGCTGGCGATGCTTAGGCGGGGGCACTCACAGGGTTGAAGTCAGGTGGTGGTAAAGGTCCTGGATCGCCTCAGCCGAGGCATTAATAGTCAGTGTTGCAAGGAATTTCTGGCGACCCTTTAAACCCAGACGAATGGCAAGCGCGGGATCGTCTCGAAGCCGGCATAGCGAGTCGGTCAGGCCGTCTACGTCATTGGTCGGCGTGACTAAACCGGTCTCACCATCTTCCACAAGCCACGACATGCCTGACCCCTCAACGTCTGAAACCACACAAGCTTTAGCGGCACTCATTGCCTCCAATAGCACGATACCGAATGACTCTGTCCTATCAGTAGACGGTAGGCAAAGGCAATCGCAGCGAGACAACAACGTGTCTTTCGCGTTGTCATCGAGCAAACCATGGAATCTAACGCGTGCGGAGAGGTTGAGAGAATCTTTGAGATGCTCCAGTGATTGGGTCAGTTCACCGTGACCCACGAGGTCCAGAGTGATCCCTTCGGTTTGAGCAATTGCACGTAATAGGATGTCGAACCCCTTGTAATGGGTCATCCGGCCGATTGCTAACACGTTAAGGCTTCCGGCGTTTTTAGTACTGCTTTTGCCCGCGATCTCAGAGACCAATGTCGAGTCATTGAGCGTTTGATCACCGAAACGATCGTCAATACCTAGTGGTATGACGGCGCATTTTCCCAAAATCTTTGCGAGAGGTTGACTGGTCGCGAGATAGGGTGGAGATGACACAATGACCTTATCGGCTTTCTTCAGCAGTGCCGACTCAAGAGGTGAGTAAACCAAGTAGGCAAGTTTTAAAAGCCAGTGGCTGCTCTGTGTGCGTACATCGGACTGCCAATGAATCACCCATGGTAGGTGTCTCGCAGATGGCAGTGCCAATGCCCAAAATGCAGAAGGGTTTGGCAGGTGTAGATGCAAAAGGTCGGGTTGATCCCTCTTGATTAATCGGTGCAGCAGCAACGGAAAACCGGGGCTGATGGGTGTAAACAGTAATTTGCACCAGGTAGCCGCCCTCACAACACGCAGCGCACAGCCATTTGCTGAAAACGATTCCTCGACGGAAGTGAGACTGGTCTTAGACTGGTGCACCAGCGCGAAGGGGATGATGTTCAGCGCTGCCAAAGCGCGCATGAGATTGAGAAGGTAGGTTTCCATGCCCCCAACATGGGGAGGGAAATACTTACCGATGTGTAATACTTTTTTTGCTGTACCGGACACGTTCATTCAATCTCCGGTGACAGCAGTACATACCCCTCTCCAGATTGGCGAGGTCGTAGTGAAGAGATTCGCGTTAGC
>MDTD01181970.1_pt1 | contig 21139 bp, 19 predicted proteins | sample 811221 | NCBI WGS metagenome assembly MDTD01 (sample SAMN05326646, study PRJNA326480) | marine metagenome | isolation source: seawater | place: Pacific Ocean: South West | collected 2011
GACTTAAAAAATGAAAACAGCCTACCAAAAAATATCAAAATAAATGATCAAACTTTATTAACAGGTGATAAATCTCCTTTTGACTCAGTAGCATTTGTTCAATTTACAAGTTATATTGAATTCCAAGTTTCAAAGCAAAAAAAAAAAAATTTTTTACTAATGTTATTTGAAATTCCTGAAATTAAAAAAAACAAAGTACTTACTTTAGGTAGTTTTAAAAAGTATTTAGAAAGCAAAATTTAAAGTTAATAAGAAATTTTATATAAAAATTTAATTAACTATGAAAATTATTTGTATAACTGGATCAAATGGTGCAATTGCACAAGCTATTCAAGAAAAACTTTTAAAAAGTAAAGGAGTCAAGATTTATGGTTGTTCAAGAAAAAAATTTCAATTTAGGAATGAGAACTATAACCATAAAATTTTAGATGCTACAAATGAAAAATCTGTAAATAAATGGTTTGAAAATATTTATTTAAAAGAAAAAAAAATAGATATTTTGATATGTTTAGCAGGTTCTACACAGGGTGGTAGTTTAGTTTATAATCTTAATAAAAATAAAGAGTTTAAATTAAATTTTAATGATGCATTTAAGTCCACCGTCGTATGTAATAAAGAAGTTTTAAAATATTTCTTAAAAAGTGGAGGTGGTTCCATAATAAATTATTCTTCTATTGCATATAAAAAAAATCTAATAGGATCATCTATATATTCGTCTGCAAAAGCTGCAATTACTTCATTTACTAAAATTTTAGCAAGAGAAAATATTAAGTTCAAAATTAACGCCAATGTTATCATTCCAATGTTAATTGAAAATAAAAATACAAAAAAAAGGTCAAAAAAATGGAAGAGCTCTATTTTATCAATGCAAGATATAATAGATGACAAAAACTTAAATTGTTTAGTAAATTTAATTTTGTTTTTAAATAAAAAAAATAATCATTTTATTACTGGCCAAGAAATTTCACTAGGTACAGTAATATGATTTATCCTGGAATTGTAGGAACTGGGTTCTATGTACCAAAAAAAATATTAAATAACAAAAAATTATCAAAAATTAATAAAGTTTCTGAAAAAGATATTTACGAAAAGACTGGTATTAAAGAAAGAAGAATCGCTGATAAAAAAGAAACTGCTTCAGAAATGGGTTTTAAAGCTGCTTTAAAGGCAATAAACTCAGCAAATATAAATAAAAACGAAATAGATCAAGTTATTTGCTCAACATTTAGTGGAGATTACATTTATCCTGCTTTAGCTTGTAAAATTTCACAAAAATTGAAAATAAATTTTGCAGGTTGTTTTGATGTTATGGCTAACTGCACTGGTTTTCAAACAGCAGTAAATATAGCTTTTAATAACTTAAAAATTTCGAAAAGTATTCGAAATATTTTAGTTATAGGTGTTGCTATGCAATCGAGATATATTGATTGGAAAGATCCTCATAGTTCAATATATTTTGGTGATGGTGCTTCAGCCTCAATCATTTCTAATGTAGGAAAAGGTTATGGTCATTTAGGGTCGTCTTTAATAAGCAATACATCTGTATATGATTCCGTTAGAATGAGAGGAGGTGGATCAAGTTTTTCTAACTCTGTTGGTAAAAAAAAAAATTATAAGCAGTTTTATGAAATTTCAGGATTAGAGGTTTGGAAGCAGGTGGTCACTTTTCAACCTAAAAATATAAACCTAGCTTTAAAAGAGGCAAAACTTGAACTAAAAGATATTGATTTTTTTATTTTTCATCAAGCGAATAAAAATTTAATAAAATTTTTAATGAATAGGTTATCTTTGCCAATGAACAAAACCCACATTACTGTTGATAAATTTGCTAACACTGCAGATGCGTCAATTGGAATTACTTTAGATGATGCTGTTAAAAAAAAGAAAATAAAAAAAAATGATATTGTGCTGCTAAGCGGCGTAGGAGCAGGTTTTGTATTTGGTACAACAATTTTAAAATGGTCATTTTAATTTTATGAAAATACAAAATAGAACTATTTCGAATAAAAATCCCTTCATCGTTGCAGAGATTTCTGGTAATCATAATGGAAGTTTTTCTTTGTTAAAAAAAACAATTATCGCAGCAAAAAATTGCAATGTAGATGCTATTAAATTACAATCATACGCACCTAGTGATTTAACTCTAAATGTTAAAAAAAAAAATTTTTTAATAAAAAATGTAAATAATAAATGGAAAAACAGTTATCTATATGAAATTTATAAAAAAGGTCAAACCTCATTTAAATGGCATAAGAAAATTTTTGATTTTTGTAAAAAACAAAAAATTATTTGCTTTAGTTCTCCCTTTAGTGAGCAAATAGTTGACAAACTAGAAAAATTAAATTGTCCTGCTTATAAAATAGCTTCACTAGAAATTACAAATATAAATTTATTAAAAAAAGTTGCTAAAACTAGAAAACCAGTAATTATTTCATGTGGTGCATCTACCTTAAAGGAAATAATGAATGCCGTCAAAATTTTTAAAAAAAATAAAAATATAGCCATTCTTAAGTGTACTGTTGATTATCCTTGTGATAATTCAGATGCAAATCTTAATTCTTTAGTAACTTTAAAAAAAAAATTTAAAAATTTAGAGATAGGGTTCTCAGATCATACAAAAGGAGTAATTGCCGCAATAACATCTGTAGCTCTAGGCGCGAGTATTATTGAAAAACATTTTATTTTAGACAAAAAAATTAATTCTGTAGATAATTTTTTTTCATTAGATAGACATGAGATGAAAAAATTTGTTAAAAATTGTAAAGAGGTTCCAAAAGTTTTAGGAAATTTTGAATTAAAACCAACAAAAAATGAAATTAATTCTTTAAGGTATAGAAGGTCAATTTTCGTATCAAAATTTATTCATAAAGGAGAGGTTTTTAACGAAAAAAATATAAAGGTTGTCAGGCCAGCATCTGGGACACCTATAAAATATTATAAAAAAATTATAGGTGCTAAAGCAAAAAAAAATTATGAACCGGGAGATAAAATAAATTTTTAAATGAAAAAAAAAAAAAGATTATTAATAATTCCCGCAAGGTCGGGATCAAAAAGGATTAAAAATAAGAACATTAAAAATTTTTTTGATAAACCAATAATTCATTATCCATTAAGAGTCGCACTTAGATCAAACATATTTAATAAAATACATGTATCTACCGACTCAAAAAGAATACAAAAAACAGTTAAAATAATTGGCAATTTTGTTGACTTTTTAAGACCTAAAAATTTGTCTAAAGATGAAACATCTTTAAAGACAGTAATCAATTACGTGTTAAATAATTATGAGAAAAGAGGATTAAGATTTGATGAAGTTTGGATTATACTGCCGTGTTCACCACTATTGAGAATTACAGATATCAAAAAATGTGAAAGATTAATTAAAAAATATAAAAAACCAATTATTGCTGTTTCACCTTATCCTGCACCAATTAGTTGGAGTTTCCAAATAAAAAAAAATTTAATTTTTAATGCAAATGAAAAAAAAATTAGAGATAAGAAGTTATCAAAAATCTCAAGTTTTTACGACTCCGGGCAAATTTATTGTTTTCCCATAGAATACTTAAAGAAAAAAAAATTTTACTTTAATGAAAAAATTTATACTTATAAATTACCATTGGAGAGATCTGTTGATATTGATACAAAAGCAGATTGGAATTTTGCAAAAATTCTTTTTAGAGGACTGAGTAAAAATCAATAAATGTTGACTGTAAAAGAAATAAGTTCTTCAAGAAACTATATACTTTTGAATTTTTTTACGATTTTAGTTCCAATATTTTTATATCCATTTATTACAAAAATAATCTCACCAAAAGAATTCGGAAACTTTATTTTTATACAATCAATTTCAATGTTTGTTGTGGCTATCTCAAATTTTGGGTGCTTGGTTGGTTTTAAAAGAAATTACTTTGAATGTAAAACGAAGAATGAGAAACATCAACTGCTTTGTTCTATCCAGGTTTTCATTCTTTTTTTGTTATCTATAATTTTATTAATTAATTTCATTTTTGAAGATAAAATTTTTTATAAATTGGATCAATTAGAAAGTACTAAAAACTTTTGGTTTTTGATCTTATTAGCAAGTTCATTGGATATTATTTCAAAATATTATTTAACATTTTTGGTTAATGAAGAAAAAAGTAAACATTATTCTTTTTTACTAATGTTGAAAAATATAATTTATATAATTTCTGTCTTAATTTTTTTCTTTTTAGGCTATAAAATTTTGTCATTGGTTTACTCTCTTTTAATATCCAATTCTATATTAGTTTTAAGTATTTTAATTATGCAACTAAATTCAATAAATTTTATTTTTAGTTTTAATGCTGTTAAAAAAATACTATTCGTATCTTATCCATTAATTTTTAGGATATTATTTGGACAATTAAACACAAAATTAGATAAAATATTAATAACTATTTTAGCAGGCGTAGCCAACACTGGAATATATACTATAGCTCAATCAATATCTTATTTTATTTTTCAGTTTACTACTTCTCTTGATAAAGTTTTCATTACAAAATTAAACAAAAAATTATTTTCTGGAAATCACAATTTAAAGAATTACTTAACTCCATACTTGTTCATATCTGCATCAGTTGCAATCTTTATAATCTTGTTTTATGATATAATATATTTTTTATTGATTGATAAAAAATATCATGGCGCAGGTGTAGTAGTTATAATTTTATCATTATATAATTTTTTTCTTTTTTTTCAGAAAATAACAGGTACTCAATTAATATATTTAAAGAAAATTTGGTTAGCGGGTAATTTATTTTTTTTAAGTGTTATAACAAATTTTTTCTTTAATTTATATTTTATCAAAAATTTTGGAATAGTTGGTGCTGCTTTAGCAACATTATTATCTTCTTTAATTTTTATGTTGATACAAATTTTTTTTGCAAAAAAATATATGAATTTAAAAGTACAAATAAAGGATATGTATTTAATTTGTTCTTTTGTTCTAATAATCACATTTATTCAATTAATAATAATAAATAACTTTGGTGAGACATTTAATATTGTAATATTTGGATTTAAAATATTTATATTTTCTGCATTTATTCTATTTGGACAAGCATATAAGCTTTTTCAAATTAATAAATTTTTAAAAAATTTTATTAAAATTAGATGAAAAGTATAATTCAATTTTTAATAAAAAAATTATTATTTGGAATAAATTATAAAAATAAAATTTTAAAATCTCATAGTATTTTAAAAAGCAATAAACAAACAATTGAGACTAAGGTAATTAACTTAAAAGAAAATATTGAGAAATATTTATATCAAAAAAGAAAAAATAATTTAAATATTTATGAATTAACATTAAGTCAGTTTATTTTTAAAAATCTAATTAACAATAAATACTTTAATGAAAAGTTAATTTTAGAAAAATGTTTCTCAATTTCTTTTTATTATCCTCTACCTAGAGAATATTTAATTATAATAAAAAATAATGGTTTCAGAGTTAATTTTTTCATATCTAAAGTATATTGGGGTATTTTTATATTTGGTTTCTTAATTTATAATTTATTTATTACAATAAAGTCTTTATTTTTTTTATCTAAACATAAATTTAAAGAAGACAATCATACCATTATTTATTTAGACTCCTTACCAAATATTTATCCTATAGAAAATCTAGATGACAATCTTCCAGACTTTTATAAATGGTTCTCAAACTTTTTTATAAAGGAAAAAAAAATTAATAAAAATATCATCTTTTTTCATGACAATAAGAAAATCAAAAACATAACAATCAATTATAAAAATATTTTTTCATATAAATTGATATTTAAAAAAAACTTTATTTTAAGGAATCTTAAGGTTATCAATTATATCAAAGCATTTAAAAATTCGCTCATTTTAATTTTCAAATTAGGCTTTAACAAAAGTCTAATATTAAAAGAATTGATTTATTGCGAATATGCTAAATTAAACAAAAATTGTCTTCCAGATTATGCGCTGTTTAATATGTCAAATATGACTCTTCAACCTTTGTGGTCGACAATTAAAAATAAAAATAACGACCAGATAGACTTTTTATATTACTATTCAACCAACATAGTACCTTTAGTTGAAAATCCAGATTTGGCCCCCAATGTATTTGGGTACAGGATTCAAAGTTGGAATAATTATATATTTTGGAATAATAACCATAGAAAGTGGGTACAAAAATGTGCAAAGAGAAATATAAATTCAATAGTAATTAATAATTATATCCCTTTTGAGGGAAAAAATATTTCAATCATTAAAAATAAAAAAAAGAGGATAATAATTTTTGATATTCCTCCTCGAAATGACTTTGTTTATTATAATTTTATGCATGTAGGAAATATTTATAGTTACGAATATTGTTCTAAATTTTTTGAGGATGTTGTTTCAACAATTGAAAAAAGTTTTCAACAAGTTGAAATATTTTATAAAATAAAAAGAGATATAAGTTCAATAAACTCAGAATATAAAAATAAATTTTTAAATGCACAAACAAAAATAGATGGTTTTAAGATATTCTACGATGAAGTATCTGCTCAAAGTTTAATAAAAGCCTGTGATGCATCTATATCAATACCATTTACATCAACAGTTTTAATAGCAGATTATTTAAAAAAACCATCTGTTTACTATAATCCTAGCCAAGTATCATTGAGATTAAACTTTTCTGAAAATGATAACAATTTAATAAATAATAAACCGGATTTAGAAACTTGGTTAAAAAAAGTATGTATATAAAAGAAATCAAAACAGAAAGATTTAAAATCAAAAAATTTTCATTAAATCTAGTAAATAATAATTATTTGAATTGGTTTAACGATGATGAGGTGAAAAAGTTTATTTCTTTTAAACCAAAAAACTTAAATGAATTAAAAATAAATGTTAAAGATAATTTGAAAAGAAAAAATACTGTCTTTTTATCAATTTCCTTTAAACAAAAACACATAGGTAATATTAAAATACACAATATTAATTATAATAAAAACGAGGCTTGGATAGGAATTTTAGTAGGAGACAAACACTTTAGAGGCATAGGTGTAACACAAGAAGTTATTGAAAAAATTAAAACTTTTTTGATAAAAAAAAAGATTTATTTTTTAAAGTTAAATGTTGATAAAAATAATTTACCAGCAATAAAATCTTATTTAAAATCAGGTTTTTTCACCGAAAAAAAAGTCCAAAACTATTTAATAATGAAATGTAAGCTATATGAAAAAAAAATTATTTTAGGTCTTGCACAATTACAAAGTGCTTATGGTGTTACAAATATTAAAAAACAAAAATTATCAACTAAAGATAGTATTAATATCTTAAAAAAAATCGACAAATCAAATATTTCGGAATTAGATACTGCTTATTCTTATCCATTTAAAATAAGTTTATTAAAATCGATCAAAAAAAAGGTTTTATTAAATACTAAAATCCTCACCACAGATATAGGAGATTTCAATAAATTTTCTGTTTATTTGAAAAAAATTGAAAAATTTAAAAATATAAAAATTAATACTGTGTTCGTTCATGATGGCAACAATCTTTTATCAAAAAACGGAAAAAAAATATTTAATAAAATTGAAATTTTAAAAAAAAAAAAAGTAATTAAGAAAATAGGTGTCTCATTTCATAATTTTTACAATTTTGAGAAAATTTTGAACTCGTATAAAATTGGAGTAGTACAGATTCCTTATAGCGTAGCTGATAGAAGAGGAAAAAAATATTTTAAGTATTTAAAAAAAAGAGATATTGAAATCCAAGTACGGTCAATTTTTCTTCAAGGAGCTTTATTAAGTAAAATTAAATCAAATTTAAAACTTACTAAAATTTATAATAAGATTAAGGAAAAAAAAATTATTGATAGGTTAAATATTTTATTTTCTTTTATATTAAAAGATATAAATATTGATAAAATTGTAATAGGTGTTAGACAAGTAAATGAACTTAAAATGATACTGAATTTTAATAAACTTAAAATTAATAAAATCCTAGATAATTTGTACTCAAATGATTTAGAGATTATTGACCCACTTAATTGGAGTGAATTAAATTACCATGAAAAAAAATAATTTTTATCATTTTAAAAACAAAAATATTTTAATTACTGGTGGAACAGGTTCTTTTGGAAGTATGTTTATTAGTGAAATATTAAAAAAATCAAAACCAAAAAAAATCATTGTTTTTTCAAGGGATGAAATGAAGCAATGGAATATGCAAGAAAATTATAAAAATAATAAAATTTTAAAGTTTATAATAGGAGATGTACGAGATAGTGAAAAAGTAGATTCTGTATTTAAAAGTTTTAAAATAGATTATGTTATTCACGCTGCCGCAACTAAGATTGTTCCTACAGCTGAACTAAATCCTGAGGAATGTATCAAAACAAACATATTTGGTGCAATAAATATTATTAGATCGAGTATAGCTAATAACGTAAAAAAAGTTGTTGCATTATCAACTGATAAAGCATCCAGTCCAATTAATTTATATGGAGCATCAAAGTTATGCTCTGATAAACTATTTTGTTCACAAATAAATAATACTAATAAAACAATTTTTTCAGTTGTAAGATATGGCAATGTATTAGGATCAAGGGGATCTGTAATTCCCTTTTTTTTATCACTTAAAGACAAAACATATCTTCCAATAACCCATAAAGATATGACTAGGTTTTTTCTTACCTTAAAAGATGCCGTCGAATTTGTATCCTTTGCTTTTGAAAAAATGATTGGTGGCGAGATTTATGTAAAAAAATTAAGCTCTATAAAAATATTAAAACTAGCAAAAATTATTAACCCAAGAAGTAAAATTAAAATAATTGGTATACGCGAAGGTGAAAAAATTCATGAACAAATGATTGGAAAAGATGATTCAGGATTTACAGTTGAATTTAAAAAACATTACGAAATTTTACCTAATTTAAGTATAAAAGAAAAAAAAATTAAAGCAGGAGGAAAAAAAGTCAACAATAATTTCTATTATGGATCAGATAATACAAGTTTAATTGATGAAAAATATCTCAAAAAAGAAATTGAAAATATAAAAGTAAGACAAACATTTTGAAAAAAAAGCTTTTATTTTTTGGTCACTCCGGAAACCTTGGATCTAATTTTATATACTTTTTAAAAAATGAGTTTAATTACATATTAAATATCAATGAGAAAAAATTATACTTCCCTGATGTTGAGTACACTTATTTAAATGAGAAAGATTTTTTAAAAAATCCAGATTATATTAAAGATAAAATAAAGAATATTTCGCCTGATTTTATTTTAAATTCAGCGGCATGTACAAATTTAGATCTTTGTGAAAAGTCACCAAAAAAAACCGCATTTGTAAATTATATTTTACCGTCTATACTATCCAAAATATGTTTAGAATTAAAAATCAAATTTATACACATCTCTACTGATCATTTATATAAAAAAAATATTCCTTATAAAGATGAGAAATTAAAAATCTCAAAAGTAAACAATTATAGTTATCAAAAAATTAAAGCTGAAAATTTAATAGTTAAAAATAATACTAACGCTTTAATAATAAGAACTAATTTCTTTTCACATTCAACTAATTCAAAACAGTTAATTTATAAAATAAAAAATTCTATTAAAGACAAAAATAAAATTACTCTCTTTAATGACTACTATTTTACTCCAATTTATTCAAAATATTTATGCAAAATAATTAATTATCTAATCAAGAAAGGTAATGTAGGTATATTTAACATTGTTTCAGATGAGAGAATTTCCAAATACAATTTTGGCAAATTATTATTAAAAAAAATTCATAATGAAAAAGAGTACTTTTTTAAAAGTAAAATTAAAAAAGCTAAATTATTTACCAGTAGATGCTCTGATTTATCACTTTCAAATAAAAAAGTAAAAAAAATAATTAATTTTAAAATTCCAAGTTTAGAGAAACAAATCAAAGAATTTTTGAAAAATGATAAAAAAATAATTGATGACTTATTTGTAACACTTCCGTACGGAAGACACTCAATTGATAACTCAGATATAAGAGCTGTTAAGAATGTATTACTAAGTGGTTCTTTAACACAGGGGAAGCATATCGATGATCTAGAAAAAAAAATTAGTCAGTATGTTGGATCTAAATATGCTGTTGCTGTATCTAGTGCGACTGCTGGTCTGCATATAAGTTACCAGGCAATAAATATTAATAAAAAAAACAGAATTATTACATCACCAAATACATTTGTAGCAACATCTAATGCAGCATTATATTGTAATTCAAAACCATCCTTTACAGATATATCCAATAAAACATTGGGAATATGTCCTGATATTTTAGAAGAAAATTTGAAAAAAGAGAGAGATATAAAAGCGGTAGTTCCTGTCCATTTTGGAGGTTTGGCATTTGATGCAAATAAGATTTACAATATATCAAAAAAAAAGAACCTAAAAATAGTTGAAGATGCCGCCCACGCTTTTGGAGCAAAGTATGAATGTGGTGCTATGGTTGGTTCATGTAAGTACTCTGATCTAACTGTTTTTTCATTTCATCCTGTAAAAATCTTGGCTGGTGGAGAGGGAGGAATTATTACAACAAATGATAAAAAGTTGTATCAAATCCTTATCTCTTTAAGAAGTCATGGAATAAGAAAAGATGGGATAATAAATAACATTAGTATTGGGACTTCAAAAAATAGCAAAAATATTTGGTATTATGAAATGTCAAAGTTAGGTTTTCACTATAGACAAACAGATATTCATTCAGGACTTATATCTTCTCAATTGGAAAGAATAAATTTGTTTTTAAATAAAAGATATAAATTAGCTAAAATTTATGATGATAATTTTAAAAATTATAAAAAAATTAAATTAACTCAAAATAATTTTAGAGAGCTTAGTTCAAATCATCTATATATCCTGGATATTGATTTTAAAAATATATCCTACAATAGAAATGAATTTATGAAAAAACTTCGTAATTTTAATATCATAAGTCAGGTACACTATATTCCTGTTCCTCTTCAAATTTATTATAAAAAATTGGGCTATAACATGAAATATTTAAAAAATGCTTCGAATTATTACAATAATTGTTTAAGTATTCCACTCTATTATGATTTGAGCTTTAAAGAACAAAAATATGTAATTAATAGTGTTAAAGAATTAGTAAATATTTAAAAGTTTTAACCTGTAAGTCTATTAAAATCCGTCGTAGACTCTTTTGTTTCTAATATTTTATTTATATTTAATTTTTTTTCCTCGCATTTTTTTATTATTGAAAAGACTCTATCAAGTACATTTTCATATTTCTTAATTAATCTAGTATTATGAACTATAGATATGTATATTTGGTTTGTTGCTAAAATATTTTTTTTTAACATTTCTTGAGTAAAAAAAGTCTTATATTTATTTGAGTTTTTACCTAAAATTTTAAAACAGGGTATTGAATCCAATCCATAGATTTGGATTTCTAAATTGTATTTTTGTGATTTTTTTTTCCATAAATCTTTAATTTTCTTTCCTGTTTGAATGATTTTTTTGTGTGTTTTATTTTTTTTCATTAATTCTATGGTTGCTAAAGCTGCTGACAACCCAGACTTTTCTGTCCAAAAAGTACTACTAATAAAACTTTTTGAAGCATGTTTTAAATATTTATCTTTTCCTAGTACACAGGTAATAGGGTATCCATTTCCTAATGCTTTGCCCAAAGTAAGTAAATCAGGATAAATTCCATATTTTAAATGTATACCTCCCAAAGTTTCTCTAAAACCAGAGGTACATTCATCGAAAATTAAAATAATTTTTTTTTTTGTACAATATTTCCTTATATATTTTAAAAAATCTAAATTAGGTTTTTTCTCTCTTTGTACCTCCATAACTATTGCAGATAGATTTTTAATTTTTTTAATATTTTCAAAATCAGAATAATTGTTCATTCTAAATGGATAAATAGTGTTTTTAAGAGATTTTGGAACTCCAACAGATTTTAATCCTTTAAGTAAATGGGAATTTAAATTGTTTTTTGATTTTAAATTTGCAGCAAGATACCAATCATGCCAACCATGGTAGCCACACATAGCTAATTTTTCATTTTTATTGATTGACCTAGCTATTCTTATTGCAATAGCTCCAGCCTCACCTCCAGTTTTCGCAAATCTAGCAAATCCAGACCACGGATGTATTTTTATAAGTTTTTTTGCTAATTCAACCTCCTGAAATGAATTCAAACTTGTAATATTTCCTGATTTATTCGATTTGATAACTGCGTTATCAATTTTAGAATTAGCATAACCCAAAACACTTTGACCAACTCCAAAAAACATATCAAGATATTTTTTATTATTTAAATCCCAGATATATGCTCCTTTTGCTTTTTGGAAATATGTTGGCCATCTTTTTGGTAAATAATTCTCTGGTCTTTTTGAAAAAAGCATAACTCCACCTGGAATAATTTTCTTTGCAGTTTCATATAAAAGCTGATTTTTATCTTTAACTCGCATATATTAACTATTCGAAAATATTAAAATTTGTTTTCAATCTTCCTTCGCTTTTATCTAAAAAAGTATTTTTTTTACCTAACAAAGTAAAAGATCCATATAAAAAATGCCTTAAGTTACTATGATTTTCCATTTTTGAAACAGAATGCAAACTATCATGAGAATTTAAAAATGCAACTAAGGTACCTGTTTTTGGTGGTATTGATTTTATTAACGAGCAATCTTCTTTCTTTGGTTGAGATGGAATCTTATCATTGGTTTTGTTATATTTATATAAATTTAATTCACCACCAGAACCACCTTCACATAATTCGTTTAAATAAATTAAAAAAACTAATGTTCTAGAGTCCGAGTCTCTGTGGATTTCTCTGTAATAGCCATTTGGTGCAGTAGAATAATCATATAAAAGTTCCACAAATTTTTTTGTAGAAAACGAATATTTAAGTTTTCTCTCTATAAATCTATAAAGTTTAAAAATTAAATAAAAAAATAAATTTAGAGTTCCTATTGTTGATATTTTTTTTGAATTTAAAATCTTGTATTTTTTCAAAAAACTGTTTGGTTTTTTAATAAAAAAAAAATTAGTTATAGTTATATTTTGATCTTCTATATTCAGTTCTTTTTGTAGCAAATTAAGAAAAATTTTAGAATTTAGATAATCATGGAGTTTTTTCCATTCATTTGATTTATCAAGTAATTTAGAAAAATTAATACTACTTGATGGTAATATTAGCCTGTTATTTTGAACTTTTAGATTATCTTCATGAGAGTATTTTTTTGCATCAGATATTAAATTTTTACAAGTTTTTTCATCTATAAAGTTTTCTAGTATCTTGTAGTTCATATTAATTTATATATATAATAAATACTTTATATTAAATCATATAATTTATGTCACTAGTTGTTTCAAATCATCACAAGTATATTTTTTTTCATTTACCTAAAAATGCTGGAGTTTCTGTTTCAAGAATATTGATAGCACAGGAAAATAATTTGCAATTTAAAAGAATAGGTTCTTATATATTTAGAAAATTATTTAAAACTCAAGACAATTTCTATTTTTCGCTAAGACACAAAAAAATAAAATTTTTTAGCTCACATATTCCTTGTTATAAATTTCAAGATATAATTGAAGATAAAATTTTCTCAAGTTATTTAAAATTTGCTGTTGTTAGAAATCCCTGGGATAGAATGGTTTCAAGATTTTTTTACTCAAAAAAAATAGATAATAAATTTAATAACTTTGATTTTGATACATTCTTAGATTATGACTTTCTAAATAATTTACATACTGTAAATCAGTACAAGTTTTGTTCTGATAAAAATGATAATTTTTGCTTGAATCAATTGATCAAATTCGAAAACATAAATAATGATTTTAACAAGATCTCTTCTAAGCTATTTAAGAAAAAGGACATGCTAGTACATTTGAACAAATCCGATCATAATTATTATAGAGAGTATTATAATAATAAAACAAAAGATAAAGTTTATAAGTATTGCAAAAAAGACATTGAGTTTTTCGAATATGAATTTTAATGAAATTTAAAAAAAAATTATACAAAAATTTTTTATTATCAAACCAATCAAACATTATTTCATATGCTATATCAAAATTACATTCTACTTATGAAATATTAGAAAATAAAAAAAAAATAAATTTTTACTCTTCTTTAAAAAAATATATGGCCATTATTTTTGATTTTTCAAATAAATATAGTCCAAATAAAAAAAAGATTGATGTAATTATAATTTCCAATATTGTTTCAAATTATAAGTTAAATCACGATGATTACTTTGGAGATTTAGCTTACCGTCTTAATCAAAAAAAAATCAATACTTTTACAATATTTCGAAATTTTACATCATTACCTTCAAAGAAAATAAGAAAATATATTAAAACTAAGAACTCTATAATATTGTCTAAGAGAGCCAGCTATAAAATTGAATTACTTATAATTTTCAAATTTTTAAAGGAGATTTTAATTTTTTTATTTACAAGCAAATATTCTATTTTAGGTAAAAATTTAAATGTCATAGATTTTTTTTCTATAATTTCAAATTTAAGATTTTATTTCCAATTAAACGAAATATTAAAATTTTACAAAACAAAAAAAATAATTTTTACTTATGAGGGCCATGCTTGGGAGAGATTATTGGTGTATTTATGTAGAAATAATGGATTAAATATAAATTCAATAGCTTATCAATTTTCAATAATAAAAAAAAACCAATATGGAATGTTCAATAGATTAAAAAAAGACTACAACCCTGATTTTATCGCTTCATCTGGAAAAATTCCAAATAAATTATTAAAAAAAAAAATTAAATTTTCGGAAATAATAAATTTAGGATCTGCAAAATATATAAAACCCAAAAAAAAATTTATTAAAAATAATGATTTATTAGTTGCGCTTGATGCTGATAATTATAAATTAAATAATGTAATTAATTTTATTAAAGGTTTTGCAACAAAATATAAGGAATTAAAAATTATATTAAGGCCACACCCTATTTCAATAAATAATTCAAAATTAATTGATAAAATAAAGTATCAGGTAAGTGATTATAAAAATATTAAATTATCCTATAAAAATTTAAATCAAGATTTAGCAGGAGCAAGATATTTACTTTTTACTGAGAGTGCAGTTTGTTTCACTTGTTTAAATTTTAATGTTGTTCCACTTTTTTTTAAAATTCATAATGGTAAAAATGTATTTGATAAATACTATCCCAAGCGATATAAAATTAAAAGTCATACAGGTTTAAAAAATATAATAAAAAATAAAAATAATAAAAAATTAAAAAAATACTTTCAAAATTATAGAGATAACTATTTTCAAAAATATGACTTAAATAATTTAGAAAAAATTATTAATAAATTTTAATGATAGAAAAATTTACATTAGTTGTGTGTACTCTAAATAGACCCAATTTAGTAGAGAAGTGTTTAGAAAGTGTTTTTAAAAATTCATTAATTCCAGAAAAAATTATTATCATTGACCAAAACTATGATTTTTTAACATATAAAAAAATTGTAAATTTATTTAAGATTAAAAAATATAATAAATATAAAATAATAAGAAACTTAATAGAAACAGGCCTTACAGTATCAAAAAATATTTCTTTGAAATATGTAGATACAAAATATGTTTTTTTTATAGACGATGATATAACTCTTAAAAAGAGGTTTTTTTTTGAAATTATTAACCTTATTTCAAAAAAAAAAGCTCATGGTGTAAGTGGAGTTATATCTAACTATGATGGTAATTTTATAAGAGATACAATATATTTTTTTTTCAATTTTAACATATTTAGAGATAATAGGTATTATTTTAAAAACTTTAAAAATTTAAAAAATAAGAATTTGTATACTAAAGTATTCCAACTCCCAGGAGGTATAACCTGTTTTGATAAAAAAATTTTTCAAAAATGTATATTTGATGAAAATCTTGTAAGTCATAATTATGAAGATGTAGAATTCAATATTAATCTTAGAAAAAAATTTAAAAATTTAGATTTATATATAAATTTTAATGCTGAAGCTTTTGACAATTTAAAAAAAAATTCTAAAGAAAATATTTTTAGAAGATTTTATTATCTAAGATTAATTTATTTAAAAAATAAAAATTTTAAAATTTTATTTTTTTATTATTTAAGTTTTTTGGGTTTAATTTTTTCAAATATAACTAATTTTTATATAAAGGATTATATTAAAATATATAAATATATTAAGAAAGCAGATAAAAAATTAATTAATCATTTCTAAAATTTAATTATAATGTATTAGAGAATTCTAAAATATGAAAAAAAAAAAATTCTATAGAGAAGATTTACCAAAATTATTTAAAAAAAAAAATTTAATTGGTGTTGAATTAGGGGTTGCAAAAGGGGATTTTAGCAAAGAACTATTAAAAACTAAAAAATTTAAAATATTATTTGGGATTGATTCTTACTCACTTAATCAACACAATAAAAAAGAATATAAATCTGCACTCAAAAAGCTTGATATATTTAGTAATTACAAACTTATAAATATGAGATTTGAAGATGCATTAGATCTATTTCCAGATAGGTCACTTGATTTTATTTATTTTGATGGATATGCACACACGGGTCAAAATTATGGACAAACAATTTTAGATTGGTCCAAAAAAATAAAACTAAATGGTATCCTATCGGGTGATGACTATGACTCAAAGTGGGAACTAAATAAAATTATAATTGATCAGTTTGCTTTGCAAAATAAATTAAAATTATTCATCACAGAAACAAATAAAAAAAAACACATATATAGTTCCTGGTATATAAGGGTTAATAAAAATATTAAAAAAACTAAATTTCAATATTCTAAACTGCTTAAATATAAAGAAATAATTAAGTCATCAAAGCTTTATATTCCTAGTTTCAGGAATTAATTCATGAAAAAAAATATTCTGCTAGTAAATGACACTTCATTAACATGTCATCATGGCTGCACACTACTCATGAAATCAATTTATTACTTATTTAAAAAAAATAATCTCTTTATTAAAAATAAAATATACTTAGAACAGAATGTATTAGATTTCATAGAATCAGTAAATAGTTTTGATTTAGTTTTAATAAATGGTGAGGGAATAATTCATGGAAAACAAAATGCAGATCAAAACAAGGTTGATGAAATCTTAAATTTTATTAGGATAATTAAAACTGAATATGATGTACCTGTTGTAATATTTAATAGTACTATTTCTTCATTAAAGAATAGACATATTAAAATATTGAAATTAGTTGATAAAATTTATGTAAGAGAAAAATATTCTTTTAATTATTTAAAAAAAAATAAGATTAATTCTTCGATACTTCCAGACTTGTTATCTTTATTAAAAATCAAAGGAAAAAAAAATAAAAATAAAAATAAAATTATTGTTACAGATAGTTCAATTAAAAAAATTTCACATAAGCTTTTCAATTATGCAGATCTTAAAAATTATAAATACATTCCAATTTTATATAATAATTATTTGAGATATATTAGATTTTTTGTATTTAAATTTATATTAAAAATAAAAATTAATTTTTTAGTTAACATTTATCTTTATTTAAAAAATTTATATTTACAAAAGTTTATAAATGAAATTCTGGATTCAAAATTCATTATCACAGGAAGATTTCATGGAATTTTTGTTTGTTTAGCTCTAATGAAACCGTTTTATACTTTTAGAAGTGATACATATAAAGTGAAAGGTTTAATGGAGATGATTGGAATTTCCCAAAGAATTGTAAACCCAAAAAATTTAAATAATTTAACACTTAAGAAATTTACAAAATCAGAAATACTGAAAATTTCAAGTTTTAAAGTTTACTCTGAATTGAAATTTAATAACTTTATAGCCGATATAAAAAAAATATTAAAAGTAAAATAAATAATATTACAAAAAAGTTTTATTTTAAAAATTTTAATATAAACCTAATTATATTTTATGATTCTTTCAATAGTTATAAGTATAATTACAATATTAGTCATATCTAATAATAGTGAATATTTGGCCAACAAATTTAGTTTAGTTGATAGGCCTTCTAAAAATAAGATTCATAAAAATAATGTTTCATTATTAGGTGGAGCAATTATTTTTTTAATTTTATTAATTTTTTTATTTATAAATTATAAAGATTTATATTTAAATCATTATCAGTTATTTTATTTAACAAGTTTTTTTATTTTAGGTTTAATTGATGATAGAATTAATCTAAATTCTAACTATAAAATTCTACTGGTTATTATTTTTTCTTCAATTTTAATATTTTTAGATGAAAGTTTTTTAATACATAAAATTTATTTTGAAATCTTAAATAATGAATATTATTTTGGTAAATTAAAAATACCAGTTACAATATTTTGTATATTATTAATGTATATAGCAATAAATATGTCTGATGGTATTAACTGTCTGCTTATTTCTTTTTCGTTGTTTGCAATACTTTTGATAAATTTTTTAATTTTTAAAGGCACACTTCATATTATTGATCTTGGAATTTTATTATCATTAACATTTTTATCTTACTTTAATTATAAAAATTTAATTTTCTTAGGTAATTCTGGAGCAAGTTTAATCGCTTCCTATTTTATTTATAAGTTAATAAATATTAATTATTTTAATCAAATTGATGTGTTTGAAGTCATTTCAATTTTTTTAATTATGGGAATTGATATGGTTAGATTGGTAATAATTAGGTTAATAAGAAAAAAAAATCCATTTAACAGAGATTTAAATCATTTTCATCATCTTTTATTAAAAAAAATGAATTTATATTTTACTATTTTTGTTTATTTAGTTTTATCATTTAGCCCTATAATTATTTCACAAATTTTGAACATACCGACTTTATTTATTATTCCGATTTCAGTAATAATATATTTTTATATGGTTAATAAATTGAGTAAAATAAATGAATAGCGAAAAAATAATTTATAATAAAATACCGTGTATATTGTTAATATTGTTACCATTTTCTTTAATCACAGGACCATTTATTTCAGATTTGTCGGTTACATTGATAGCTATAATTTTTATAATCCAGAGCTTAGTTAAAAAAAATTTCACATATTTTAATAATATATATTTCAAATATTTTATTATCTTTTATTTAATTTGCTTAACAAGTTCTTTAATTTCAGATTTTAAATTAATCTCTTCAATGAAATCCTTTTTTTACCTAAGATTTGGAATTTTTGCATTAGCAGTATGGCATTTGTTATCTTTAAACAAAAATTTAATTAATTACATTTTTTTGAGTTTATTATTTTGTTTTTTAATTTTAATAATTGATGGATCCATTCAGTTTTATTTTGAAAAAAATATAATTGGAATTCCCAAACATCCCACTAGACTATCTAGTTTTTTTGGTGAAGAATTAATTTTTGGAAGTTATCTATCTAGATTTTTACCTATTTTAATAGGTTTATTTTTTTTAAGCAAATTTTCAAAAAAAAATAGTAATTTACATCTTTTTTTCTTGTTAACTATTTTTTCAATTATTCTTATTTATTTAAGTGGAGAAAGAACTGCTTTTTTATTAACACTAATGTCCATTTCTTATATTTTTGTAATGATTAATAAGTATTCTAAACATTTTTTACTTATAACAATTATTTCATTACTTTTCTTAACAATAATTAATTTTAAAAACCCAACAATTAAAGCGAGAATGATTGATTATACAAAAGATCAATTAGGGATAAATAAAAATAGCATTCATAACATGGACATATACATGGGGCATTATCTTATTGCTAAGGAACTTTTCCAACAGAACCCTATATTGGGTGTGGGGCCAAAAAATTATACTAAACATTGCAATAACAATAAAAAGTATCAAACGTTACCCTATATATGCACAACTCATCCTCATAATTCTTATATACAATTACTTGCTGAAACTGGACTAGCTGGAGCCTTAACAATATTGTTATTGTTTATTATTTTTTCTGTTAACTCTGCTAAATATATTTATCTAAAATTATTTAAAAATAAAACTATTTTTAATTTCCCAGAAATTTGCTTACTTTCATCTATGTTGATAACACTGTGGCCATTTGTGACATCTGGAAGTTTTTTTAATAACTATTTAAGTATAATTTATTTTTTTCCAGTTGGAATATTTATATGGCTTAGAAAAAATTAAATTTTCATATAATCAGAAAATTTTCTAAACTCTTTTTTTTTAAATAATAATAGATATTTTTCAACTCCATCACAATAATCTTTTACTACTAACTCATAATTAGTTTTAAAGTTAAATGGAGATCTAAATAAATTAATTTTTCTAAAATCTCCAGATTTAATATCTCTATTTATAATGCTACTTTTTAAATTTTTTGTATGGCTAGATATTAATATATATTTAGTATTAATCTTTCTTAGATTTTTAAGGAATTTATAGTTATCCTTGAAACTTAGATGAAACATAAAATCTCTACAAATGAATAAATCTGTATTTGGTAACTTATCTTTTGTTATATCTAATTGTTTAAAACTCAAATTTTTTCTTTTAAATTTATTTTTATTTTTAGAAACACAATCTTTTACTATATCTGCTCCAATATATTTGGGTTGATCTTTTTTAAAAATAAATTTTATCCAGTTACAATCACCACATGGTGCATCAAAAATAGTTCTAACTTTATATTTTTTTATAATTTTTTTTAAAACATATCTTAAGTTTCTTGTATTTTTAATGGTGGAACCTGGTCCAGATATGCTTTCTTTATTATCCCAATAATTATTTTTATAAATAATAGAAAATTTTTCATTTAGCTTTACAGCTTTGAAAAACTCTACTTTTAATAAATAACGTCTCGGATATCTTAATATTTTAAAAATTGTTTCTAACATTTTAATTATTTATATAAATTTATTTTTTTATTTAAAGGACTAACATATTCATTCATTTTATAATTTAAGTTATAAAATTAATTTTTAATTGTTTAGGTCGCTAATGAATTATTAATTTATTATCGATTATTTCTAAAAGTTAAAGAAAATAGCTTAATTTTTATGATTGCTTATTATTAATTTTTCCTTATAACACATTTGCCTGGTGATTATTGCGAAAGGGTAATACCCGATCCCATTTCGAACTCGGAAGTCAAGCCTTTCTGCGCCAATGGTACTTTGTCTTAAGACATGGAAGAGTAGGACA
>MDTD01072576.1_pt1 | contig 21134 bp, 17 predicted proteins | sample 811221 | NCBI WGS metagenome assembly MDTD01 (sample SAMN05326646, study PRJNA326480) | marine metagenome | isolation source: seawater | place: Pacific Ocean: South West | collected 2011
AAAATTAATGGTCTTCGAAAAAATAAATGGAAGCCACCATGGTATCGGATGCTCCAAAACATTATCCGGTATTGCTTGATGAAATTATAAGCATTATTACCCCTCAACATGGTGGCACATTTATTGATTGCACTTTTGGTCAAGGTGGATACTCAAAAAAGATATTAAGTTATAAAGATACTCAAGTAGTTGCATTAGATAGAGATATAGATTGCAAAAAAAAAGCAGAACAATTATCAGAAAAATTTCAAGATAGATTTATATTTAAAAATAAAAAATTTAGTCAGTTAAATAACCTTAAATTAAAAAATGAAAATATCAAAGGTATAATTTTTGATTTAGGTTACTCATTTTCTCAAATTAAGAATCTTAAGAAAGGACTGTCATTTAATTCTTTAGGTGAGCTTAATATGCAAATGGGTTTGAATGATTTTTCTGCGAAAGATGCAATTAATAAATTAGGCTCAGATGAATTAGAAAAAATTTTTAAATTTTTTGGGGACGAAAAAGAGGCAAAAAAAATTGCAAATAATATTGTTAAAGAAAGAAAAATAAAATTAATCGATACAAAATCATTGGTAAATTTAATTGATAAAACAAAAAGAAAAAAAAACTTTAAGACTCATTGCGCTACAAAAGTTTTCCAGGCTTTAAGAATTTTTGTAAATAAAGAAATAAGTGAATTGATTAATGGACTTATATTGGCAACAAAAATACTAAAAAAAGATGGTATACTAGCTGTAGTTTCGTTTCATTCTTTAGAAGATAAAATTGTCAAATATTTTTTTAAAAGCCTGTCTTCAAATCAAAGTATATCAAGATATGTGCCAAAATTAGATCAACCAAAAATTTTATTTGAATTAAAACAAAAAAAGCCAATCATACCATCTGAAAGAGAATTAAAAGAGAATATATCATCAAGATCTGCGAAACTTAGATATGTTGTAAAAAAAAGAGACTTTTATGATTTTGAAACAGATATTCGCGAAAAATTTCGAAAGTTTCTAGAAATTGAAAATATTTCAAAAAAATTATGAAAAAATTCTTAATTGTATCTCTGATATTTTTTTTAATTTTATCTACTGCCATGATAAAGAATTCAACAAAAAAAATTGATGAAGATATATTTACTTTAGAGGAAAATCTTAGAAGCTTAAAAAATGAATATGAGAATATTAAATTAGAATATGAATTTTTGAGTTCGTCTGAAAGATTATTAAATTTTCAGGAATTATATTTTGAGGAAAAGTTATTTCAAAAAGATATTAATAAAATAGAAATAATAAGTAATAATTTTAATCAGCTTAAAACAAAAAAAATAAAAATTATAAATAAATAATGAAAATCAAAGATTCTCGAATTATTATCGAAGAAAATAATAATAATTTTTCATATAAAAAAAATAAATCAAATTTAAATATTACTTTTAATAGAGTAGCTTTTATTTTTCTCGTATTTTTTCTAATTTCAATTATATTTACAATTCATCTTATTCATCTTGGATCAAGAAAAACAAATATTGAAAATGATAATTTTAAACAGAAATTAAATATTCTTTCTAGAGCGGATATTCTAGATAGACATGGAAGATATATTGTTAAAACTGTGAATTCAATAGATATAGGTATAAGCAGTAAACAAGTTATAAATAAAGAAAAATTAATATTAAATTTAAAATATATCTTTCCAAGAAAAGATTACAAAAAAATAAAAACAAAATTAGATAACAAAAATTTTTTCTATTTTGAAAAAAAAATTTCTGAAGAAGACTATGAAAAATTAATGAAATTAGGTGATAAATCAATTCTACCCGAAGAAAGACTTACTAGGATTTATCCAGAAAAAAATTTATTTAGTCATATTATTGGTCAAATTGATGATAATAATAACGGTATATCTGGACTAGAAAAGTCTCTAGATGAAGATTTAAGAAATTCCCAAAGACCAATTAAATTAACAGTTGATAAGGACATTCAATTTTTAATAAGACAAGAATTATTAAGGTTTAATGAAATCTTTAGCACTAAAGGAAGTGCTGCAATTCTTATGGATGTTAACACAGGTGAAATCTTATCTTTGGTTTCATTGCCTGATTTTGACCCAAATAAAAGAGAAAAAATTTTAGATAAAAATTTTATTAATAGGGCAACTAAGGGTGTATATGAATTTGGTTCAGTATTTAAAACTTTCACATTAGCTGCAGGCCTCAATGAAAAAATAATTGAGCCAGAAACTATGTTTAATGATTTACCAAAATCAATTATTTGTGCTGGGTTTCCAATAAGTGAGTATGATAATAAATTACCCACAAATTTAACAGCTGAACAAATTTTAATCAGATCTGGGAATATAGGCTCTGTTAGAATAGGACAAAAAATAGGAGAAGATAAATTTAAATTATTTTTAACAAAACTTGGAATTTTAAATCAAATTAGATTTGATATTGAAGAAGTTGGAATACCTTTAGAATTTAATTGGGGAAAATGTCCACTTGCTACAGCCTCATTTGGTCATGGAATAACTACCACATTGCTTCAATTAGCCAAAGGTTACTCTATTATTGTAAATGGTGGGTATGATGTGAACCCAAGTTTAATTTTTTCAAAGGAAATAAAATCAGAAAAAAAAAAGGTAATTCTTGACAAAAGTGTATCAAAAAAAATTTTACCTATTTTGAGAAAAATCGTAACTGAAAAAGAGGGTACAGCTTCATTAGCAAATGTTAGTGGTTATGAAATTGGAGGTAAAACAGGCACAGCTCAAAAAATTAGTTCTGGTAGTTATTCAAATAAAAAAATAAATACTTTTGTGTCAGTATTTCCGACATCCAAACCAAAATTTGTTTTAGCCTTAATGCTTGATGAACCTAAAACAAACAAAGATTATATTTATCATTACAGGGATGGAACCAATACTAAATACAAAGGAACACCATTTAATACCGCCGGATGGACCACCGTTGAAGTATCAGGACATATTGTTGAAAAAGTTGGGCCTATTTTAGCCACAAAATATAGTGAGGTTCATTGAATAAATGTTTCTGAAAGATTATATTCCAAATATTGATAAAAATTTAAGAAATATTTTTTTTTCAGGTATTTCTTTTGATAGTACAAAAGTAAAAAAAGATCATATTTTTTTTGCTATCAGAGGTAATTCGACCGATGGAAATAATTTTATACCAATTGCGATAAAAAAAGGTTCTAAAATAATTATTTCTGAAAAAAAAATAAAAAAAAATAAAAACAAAATTTTATTTATTCGTAGAAAAAATTTAAGAAAACTACTATCTGAAGTTTCTTTTAAGATCTATAAAAAAAAACCAAAAAACTTAATTGCAGTCACCGGTACAAACGGAAAATCGTCTGTTGTTAATTTCTACTATCAAATACTGAAATTAAATAAAAAAAAGGTTGCATCAATTGGAACTTTGGGAGTTAAATCTAGTGATATTAATTTTGATTTACCTAATACAACAATAGACCCATTACAATTAGGGCAAATTTTAGGAAAACTTCACACTAAAAAAATTGATAATGTTATAATGGAAGCGTCTAGTCATGGCTTAGATCAAAACAGACTTGATGGTTTGCAATTTAATACCGGAATTTTTACAAATTTATCTCAAGATCATCTGGATTATCATAAAAATCTAAAGAATTATTTAGAGGCAAAACTTTATTTATTCAAAAATCTTATTAAAAAAGGTGGCAATATAGTAATTGATGAAAAAATCCCACAATTTAAAAAAATAAAGAAAATTTCTTTAAATAAAAATTTAAAATTACAAACTCTAAATAATAAGAACAATTTCAAAATTTTATCTCATAGTTTCAGTGGAGAGAAACAAATTCTTAAAATAAAATACAAAGGTTTAACAAAGACTATCGATTTAAGTTTAATTGGAAAAATACAATTAAAAAATATACTAATGGCAGTAATTGCTGCTCAAAATAGTAATATAAAATTAGAAAAAATTTTGGCAATTTTACCAAAACTTAAACCAGTAGATGGAAGACTTGAGAAAATTGGAAAAATAAAAAATGAGTCAAAAGTAATCCTTGATTATGCACATACACCGGATGCTTTAAAGATCAGTCTTTCAAATTTAAAAGAGCAATTTCCAGATAAAAAATTAATTTTACTTTTTGGATGTGGTGGAAATAGAGATCAAAATAAAAGATCTAAAATGGGAAAAATTGCCGATATTTATTCTGATGAAATATATCTTACTAACGATAATCCAAGATTTGAAAATCCAGATAAAATAAGATCAGATATTAAAAAGGGAATTAAAAGAAAAAGAAAAATAATTGAAATTCCTGATAGAGCAAAAGCAATATCGATAGCGACTCAAGGATTAAAGACTGGGGAAATTTTATTAGTAGCAGGAAAGGGTCATGAAAAAACTCAAGAAATTGGTAAAAAAAAAGTTTTCTTTTCAGATAAAAAAATAATTATTGATGCAATTAAAATCAAGAATTCAAATTTAGTGAATGATTTAAAATTAAATATAATAAAAGAACTATCTGGTTACAAAAAAATTTCTTCAGATCATTTTTTTAAAAAAGCAAGAATTAATTCAAAGGAAGTAAAAAAGAACGATATTTTTTTTGCGATCAAAGGAAAAAAAAAGGACGGAAATAAATTTGTAAGAGAATCCCTAAAAAATAAAGCTTTATTTGCAATTGTTTCTAGAATCCAAAAAAATTTAAATATTAGACGTCAAATTAAGGTTAGAGATACACTGAAATTTTTGACAAATGCTTCAAAAATTTTTAGAGAAAATTTAAATACCAAAATAATTGCTATTACTGGAAGTTGTGGAAAAACAACTCTAAAAGAACTATTAGGTGAAACATTAAAAAAAATTTCAAAAGTAAATATTTCCCCTAAATCTTTTAATAATAAATATGGTGTTCCTTTAAGTTTATTTAATTTAAATAAAAGTGATGAATATGGTGTTATAGAAGTAGGCATGGATAAAAAGGGGGAAATAGATTACTTATCCAGAATTATAAAACCAGATATTAGCGTAATTACTAATGTTAATTATGCTCATATAAAAAATTTTAGAAATATTAAAGAAATTGCCTTAGCTAAGTCAGAAATTATTCAAAACACTAAGTCTACGGGTTACATAGTTTTAAATGCAGATGATTATTTTTTTAGATTTCACCAAGAATTGGCTTTGAAGAGCCATCTAAAAGTAATTTCTTTCAGTATCAAAAATAATAAATCTAATGTTAAACTTTTGAGCATAAAAAAAAAGGGATCGCAATTTAAAATTACAATAAAAATAAATAACTTAAAGAAATATTTTTTAATAAATAACGATTTCAAAAGCAATATCTATAATATTCTAGCTGCTTTGGCTGTAATGAGTATCAATATAAATATAAATAAACTAAACAAAAATATTTTTTTAAAATTTAAAACTCCTAATGGAAGAGGGGATATTTCAAAAATAATAATTAATAAAAAAAAAATCAACTTAATTGATGAAAGTTATAATTCAAATCCCCTGTCTCTTAAATCTGCGATATTAAATTTTGATAAAATTACAAAAAGAAAAAAAAAATATCTTTTAATTGGTGACATGTTAGAACTCGGCAGCCATTCAAAAAAACTTCATCAATCTATTGCACCTTTAATCAACAAAACTAAAATTGATACAGTTTTTGTAAAAGGAAAAAAAGCGATTTACATATTTGATAATTTATTAAAATCTAAAAAAGGGGGAATTTTAAACAGTAATGCTCAAATTTTAGAAATGATTGAAAATGATATAAAAAATAACGATTATTTAATGATTAAGGCCTCAAATGCGACAGGTTTCAATAAGATAGTAAACAATTTGAAAGGATTAAAATAATGCTTTATCAATTTTTATTAAATTTTGTAGATACTTTTGGATTCCTAAACGTATTTAAATATTTGACATTCAGAACAGGTTTGTCAGTTTTTACATCATTAATTATAGTTTTAATTATTGGAGGTCCATTTATCAAATTTTTTTCTAATCAAAAAATATTTAATCCTATCCGTCATGATGGACCTGAAGATCACATTGTAAAAAAAATCGGAACTCCAACAATGGGCGGAGTTATCATATTGATAGGTTTACTGATATCCGTATTATTTTGGGCAGATTTATCCAATATTAATATCTTATTTTGTATATATATTACATTATCTTTTGGATTACTTGGGGCTTTTGATGATTTTAAAAAGATAAAATATACCAACTCATCAGGAATTTCATCAAAATTAAAAATATTTTTGCAAATCATATTAGCTATTATTGGGGTTAGTTTTTTTGTATACTTTGTAGATTACCAAGAAATAAACAATTTATATTTTCCATTTTTTAAGAACCTTATTGTAAATCTTGGATGGTTTTTTATTCCTTTTGCAGTATTTGTAATTATTGGATCATCAAATGCTGTTAATCTTACAGATGGTTTGGATGGTCTCGCAACTGTGCCAGTGATACTGGTAGCTGCATGTTTTGCTTTTATCAGTTATGTAACTGGAAACATAGTATTTTCTGATTACCTTCAAATACCTTACATTGAAGGAACAGGAGAAATTTCAATATTTTGTGGTGCTATTATAGGTTCATGTTTGGGTTTTTTATGGTTTAATGCCCCTCCAGCTAAAATTTTTATGGGAGACACAGGTTCGCTGTCATTAGGAGGATCTTTAGGTGCAGTAGGTATAATTACCAAACATGAAATTGTATTAGCTATTACAGGAGGCCTTTTTGTTCTGGAAGCAATTTCCGTTATGGTACAGGTTATTTCTTACAAAATCACAGGAAAAAGAATTTTTAAAATGGCCCCTATTCATCATCATTTTGAAAAAAAAGGGTGGCCTGAGTCAACTGTAGTAATTAGATTTTGGATTATATCAATAATCTTAGCAATGATCGGGCTTGCAACATTAAAATTAAGATAAATGTCAACTTTTAAAGATATTTTTTTAGATAGGAAAATATTAGTTTACGGATTAGGCAAAAGTGGAGTATCAACTTTCAAATTTTTGAGAGATAGGAGTAATGTTTTTTTATATGATGACTTTGTGTCAAATATAAAAAATTTATATTTGAAAAAAAATCTAATTAAATTGGAAAATATTTATAATTACCAATTTGATGCAATAATTCTTAGTCCAGGTATTGACAAAAATAACTGTAAATTATCTAAATTTTTAAATAAAAACAAAAAAAAAATTTATACTGATTTAGATATTTTCTATTCATTTTACAAAAATGATTGCATTACGATTACCGGCACCAATGGTAAATCTACAACTTGCCAATTATTGTACCAGGTTTTGCTTGATCAAAAAATCGACGTTAGATTAGTTGGTAATATTGGAAACCCTATTCTTTCAGAAAATAAGATTAAAAAAAAAACAATTTTTGTAATTGAAGCTTCATCTTATCAATTAGATTATAGCAAAATTTTTAAATCAAGGTATGCAGCAATATTAAATTTAGCCCCTGATCATTTAGAAAGACACAAATCTTTTAACAATTATGTAAAAGCTAAATTTAAGTTAATTAAAAATCAATCTAAGAACCATATATCATTCGTAAAAAAAAATGACTCACGTATTTCAAAAGAATTAAAATTAAATAAATTCAAAAGCTATATTATAAAAATTGATACAAAAAAAATAAATGATTCTTTAGGTGATATTAAAAATGATTTTTTTTTGTCACAAACAAATAAAGAAAATTTATTATTTGTTTTAACAATTTCAAAAAATTTAAAACTTAATATGAGTAGAATTAAGCAAACTATCAAAAAATTTAAAGGCTTAAAATATCGTCAACAAATTATTTATAAAAAAAAAAATTTAACAATTATTAATGATTCAAAATCAACAAGTTTTTCCTCTTCAGTTAGCATTTTACAAAAAACCTCTGATATTTTTTGGTTATTAGGTGGTATTCCAAAGAAAGGAGATAAATTTAATTTATCAAAAAAATATTTTAAAAACATAAAAGCTTTTATTTATGGAAAAAATAAAATTTTCTTTAATAAAATTCTCAAAAATAAAATTCAATATGAAAATTTTGATAATTTAAAAAATGCACTAGAAAAAATTTTTAAAATTTTAAAAAAAAGAAATTCAACCAATAAAACGATAATTTTTAGCCCTTGTGCTGCGTCGTTTGATGACTTTAAAAATTTTGAAGACAGAGGACTTTATTTTAATAAATTAATTAAAGATAATTTAAATGGAATTTAAAAAATTATTTTATAACTCATATTATAGGTGGTGGAAAAATCTTGATAAGATTATTTTTTTTCTTATAGTTTTTTTATTTATTATTGGTCTATTTTTTTCATTAGTTTCAACTTCTTTAATAGCTTCAGATAAATTAGATACAAATGATTATTCTTTTTTTTTTAAACATCTAATTTTTATTATTTTAGGATTAGTCGTAATGCTTACAATTTCCTCTATTGATCAAGAAATATTAATTAAAATTTCTTTGATAATTTTTTTAGTATCAATGGTATTTTTAATTCTAGTACCATTCATAGGAATAGAAGTTAAAGGATCAAAGAGATGGATTGATTTTTATTTTTTACCCAGATTTCAACCTATTGAGTTAGTTAAACCTTTTTTGATAATTTTTATAAGTTTAATTCTGAGTAGCCAGAAAAATTTTAATATTAATTTAAAATATTTATTTTCTTTTTTAGTAACTCTAAGTGTGTCTATATTGTTGTTAATTCAACCAGATTTTGGACAAACTCTTTTAATTTTTTTAACTTGGTCCATATTAATCTTTACTTCCGGTATAAGTATTTTTTTTTTAGCGATTTTTTTTAATTCGATAATTTTTATTTTTCTTTATTTGGTTTTTTTTGTCGCAAAGTTTGAATATATTAAAAATAGATTGTTTTCTTTTTTTAATTCTGAAACTGGCACTCATAATTTTCAATCCGATAAAGCACTAGAGTCAATCACAAGTGGTGGTTTTTTTGGCAAAGGTGTTGGAGAAGGAGTTTTGAAGAATAGAGTGCCAGAGGCTCATACAGATTACATTATTTCTGTAATTTCAGAGGAGTTTGGTGTTATTGCTATAATTTTAATTTTATTTATATTTTTAATGTTTACTTATTCTGTATTTAGAAAAATTTATCTTGAAAGTAACGAAAAAATAAAACTTATTTTAGTAGGATGTACTAGTCTAATTTTAATGCAAACAATAATTCATATAGGAGTTAATATAAGATTATTTCCAACAACAGGTATGACTCTACCTTTTATTAGTTACGGTGGTTCATCAATAGTAAGTATTTCAATTTTATCTGGAATAATCTTAAATTTAACAAAAAGAAAAATAAAAAATATATGAAAAAAAATCTTTTAATTTCGACTGGTGGTTCCGGTGGGCATATCATACCTGCAATAATTCTTCATGAGCATTTATCTGGCTACAGAAATATAATACTGTCTACAGATAAAAGAGGATTAAAATATTTCGATAATTCAAAATATCAATTTAAAATTATAGATACACCTAGATTAAATAACATTCTTTTTTTACCATTTAATTTATTATTAATTTTATTTTTAGTTTTAAAATCATATTTTTTTATAAAAAAAAAAAAAATTGAGGAAGTTTTTTCGACAGGGGGATATATGTCTTTACCTGTAATTTTAGCTGCTAGATTATTAAATTTAAAAATTTATTTAATTGAACCTAATTTAGTATTAGGTCGAGCTAACAGATATTTTTTAAATATTTGTAAAAAAATTTTTTGCTATACTGATCAAATAAAAAATTTTCCCGATAGTTTAAAAAATAAGATATCAGTTATATATCCACTGGTAAGAAAACATGTTTATAAATTTAAATCAACTTATAATGAAAAAGATACATTTACTTTACTAATAGTTGGAGGTAGCCAAGGTGCAAGTATTTTTGATAAGAATTTAAAAAATGTTATAGTAAATATTTCTAAAAAAAAAACAATTAAAGTAATACAACAGACAAATGAAAAAAATATTTCTTCTTTAAGTCAATTCTACTCAAATAATAATATAGAAAATAAAATATTCAGTTTTGATGAAAATCTTACAAACAGTATTAAATTATCAAATCTTACCATAACAAGAGCTGGTGCTTCAACATTGGCCGAATTATCAGTAATTAACAAACCTTTTATTGCAGTTCCATTAGCAACCTCTAAAGATAATCATCAATTTGAAAATGCTAATTTTTATAAAAAAAAAGACTGTTGTTGGATTGTTGATCAAAATAATTTTGATGAAAAAATTGAAGATATTTTGAATACTTTATTAAGAAATAAAAGTGATTATTTAAATAAAAAAGAAAATTTAAAAAAATTAAATTACCAAAATACTTGGATTAATGTTAATCAAAAAATATTAAATACTTTAAATGAAAATTGAATTAGCAAAAACCGAAGTTATTCACTTTATAGGAATTGGTGGAATTGGCATGAGTGGTCTTTCATTAGTTATGAAAGGCAAAGGTTTTAAAGTTCAAGGAAGTGATTTATCATTAAATAGAAATATTGAAAGATTAAGAAAAGAAAAAATAAGAATTTTTATAGGACATAAAAAACAAAATCTTAAAAAAGCAACTATCATAGTAAAGTCCTCTGCTATAAAATTAAATAACCCTGAAATTATCGAAGCTAAAAGAAAAAATTTACCAATTATTTCTAGAGGCAAAATGTTAGCCCATATAGTGTCTTTAATGAAAAATATTGTTGTAGTAGGATCACATGGTAAGACTACCACTACATCTTTAGTTGCCTCAATTTTTCAAAAGACAAAACTAGATCCAACGATAATTAATGGAGGAGTAATTAACTCAATACAAAACACTGCTAAGTTAGGAAAGAGTGAATGGTCTATATTAGAAGCAGATGAGTCTGATGGTAGTTTTGTTCATATACCACCAACTTATTCTATCATAACCAATATAGATAGAGAACACATGGATTTTTATAGGTCTATGGATGATTTAAAAAAATATTTTATTCAATTTATTGAAAAAGTCCCATCTTTTGGAAAATCGTTTATTTGTATTGATGATAAAATAAATAATGATCTTGTTAAAAATATTAAAACAAAAAATTTTTACACTTATGGTGTTAGTTCTAAATCAAATTTTTTGATTAAAAATATAAAACAAAACGTTAAATTTTCAGAATTTGATTTACAGGTAAATGTTCCTAATAAAAAAAAACTTACTTTAAAAAAAATAAAAATACCTTTACTTGGAATACACAATATTAGAAATTCGGTAGCGTCTGCAGCTGTTGCTTTGACAATAGGAATTTCTGTAAAAAATATAAAAGAAGGTTTGTTAAATTTTAAAGGTGTACAAAGAAGATTTAATAAGATTTTTAACTATAATAATATAGATTTTTATGATGACTATGCTCATCATCCTACAGAAATAAAATTTGTCTTAGAGGGAGTGAATAAAGTTTATAATGGTTATGATAAAGTTTGTATTTTTCAACCTCATAGAATTTCTCGATTAAAAGATCTCAAAAAAGAATTTTCTTTCGCCTTTAAAAACGCCGAAATTGTCCTTTTGTGTCCTATCTTTACAGCAGGTGAAAAAATAAAATTAGGATTCAACTATATTAATTTTGCTAAACAGATAATTAAAAACTCCAAAGTAAAACTTTTTTTAATTAATGACTGTAATCACTTGGCCAAATTTTTAAAAAGAAATATGTATGGTAAAAAAATTGTAATAGGAATGGGGGCTGGATCAATTTCTAATTGGATGAAAAAGCTTCCTGAATTAATGGCATGAGAAAAGAAGATCAACAAATCTTATATGATAAATTCGGAGAAAAAGTTCAATTTAATTACGACTTGAGAAAAAAAAATTGGTTTAATATTGGCGGTAGATCAAAAGTTTTTTTTAAAGCAGATGGATTAAACGAATTAGTGAATTTTCTTAAAATAATAAATAATAAAGAAAAAATTTTTATATTAGGTGCTGGCTCAAACACTTTAATTAGCGATGGCTTATTTGATGGAATAGTTATCAAACTTGGAAAAAATTTTAATAGTATTTCACTTTTAAATGAAGATATTATAATTGCTGGCTCAAATGTTTTGGATAAATCTCTGTCTGAATTTGCAAAAAATAACAATCTAAGTGGATTAGAGTTTTTGTCGTGTATTCCTGGCACCGTAGGTGGAGGAATTAAAATGAACGCGGGTTGTTTTGGAAGAGAGTTTAAAGATATTTTACTTTCGATACAAGCAATTGATAAAAGCGGAACTATTTCCACAATAAAGTCTAAAGATGTAAATTTTGAATACAGAAATAGTAATTTATCTGAAAATTTAATTTTTTTGAGTGCATCTTTTAAGGGCAAAAAAAGTGAAACTTTAACGATTCAGAATTTAATGAATGATCTAAAAATAAAAAAAGATAATAATCAGCCCACTAAAATCAAAACTAGTGGAAGCACATTTAAAAATCCCATTTCTCAAACTAAAAAAAAGGTTTGGGAATTAATAAAAGAGTCGGTGCCTTTAGATAAAAGTTTTGGTGATGCTTGTATATCACAAAAACACTGCAATTTTTTTGTTAATAGAGGGAATGCATCCTTCGAAGATATGATGAACTTAATTGATTTTGTAAGAAAAAAGGTGCTGGAAAAAACTGGAGTTAGTTTAGAAAAAGAAATCAAAATTTTAAAATAAATTGAAAAAAAAAATATTAATAATTTCTGGGGGAATTTCAAAAGAGAGAGAGATTAGTATAAATACTGGAAAACAAGTTGCATCTGAACTGCAAAAAAATAATTATAAAGTTTTAATCTCAGAACCAGACTTTAAATTAAAAAAGGTGATTAAATCTTTTAAACCTAACGTAATTTTTAATGCATTACATGGTCAATTTGGTGAGGATGGTTATATACAATCAATATTAGAAAGCACTGGTATTCCTTATACACATTCAGGCGTTATTTCATCCTCAATTGCAATGGATAAGGAATTATCGAAGAAAATTTTCGTTAAGAATAAAATTTTAACACCAAAATATTTAATTTATTCTTTTGATAAATCAAAATCTCACCTAATAAAGTTAATAGAAGATAAATTAAAATTTCCTGTTGTAATAAAACCTATAAATGAAGGATCGAGCGTCAATGTTTATATCTGTACAAAGAAAAATATTTTAAAAAAAATTAAATTATTGAGAGAATATAAAAAAATAATAATTGAACAATTTATTAATGGAAGAGAAATTCAAGCAGCAATAATTAGTTCAAAGAAACTTGGTATAATTGAGCTTCGCCCAAAAAGAGAGTTTTATGATTTTCAAGCTAAATATAATCCTAAAGCAAAAACAGAACATATAATACCAGTTAAATTATCAAAAAAAAATTATCAAAAAGTTTTAAACATTGCTTTAAAAGCACATAAATTAATTAGATGTAGCGGTGTTACAAGATCGGATTTCAAGTTTCATAAAGGTAAATTTTATTTGTTAGAAATAAATACCCAACCTGGAATGACAAGCCTTTCATTGGTACCTGAGATAGCAAATTATCATGGTATAAGCTTTATTAAATTGATAGAAATGATAATCAAAGATGCATTTAAAAAGAAATAAAAAAATTTTTTTTTACTTTTTAATATTTTTAATTTTTTCAACTATTAATAATAAATATTTTATCAAAATAAAATTTTCAAAAATAAATGAAATCAATGTTTATGGTTTAGATAAAAATCAAAATCTTAAAATATCTAAAGATTTAGAAATGATAAAGTTTAAAAATCTATTTTTTTTAGATAAAAATTTAATAGATAAGATATTGAAGCCTTATAATATAATTGAAAATTATTTTGTATTTAAACACTATCCTTCATCTATTAGTATAACCTTATTTCAAACAAACTTTTTAGCTGTCACAAAAAAAAAGGAAAACTCTTTTTATATAGGATCAAATGGGAAATTAATCAAAAAAAAAGATGATGTGAAAAATTTACCACAATTATTTGGAAATTTTGAAATTGACGAATTTCTTATACTAAAAAAAATAATAGACAATTCTAATTTTGATTATTTAGAAATAAAAAATCTATTTTTTTTTAAGTCTGGAAGATGGGACATTGAAACAAATAGAGGAATTATAATTAAGTTACCAATCGATTATTCAGAGGAAAATTTAAATTTTGTTTATGATTTATTGCATTATCAAGACTTTAAAGATAAAAAACTAATAGATATCAGGCAAAAATCTCAAGTAGTATCAGAATGAACAAAGAATCAAATTTTGAAATTTTTCTTTTGATTGGAAATGAAAAGTTTCATATTTTTGTTTCGAATATTAATGGAGATAAAACTTTTTATGAACAAGAAAAATTTATTGAAAATATTTCTTATGATTCTCACCTTTTACAATTAGAAGAATTTTTAAATAATAATATTTTAAAAATTGAAAAAAAAATTCAAAATTTCATAAAAAATATTCATATTATTTTAGACACTGATAAATTTTTTCCAATTCAAATATCAATTAAAAATAACAATAATGGAAATATTTTGACAAAAAAAAATTTAATTTACCCTTTAAACGAAGCAAAAGCTTTATGTGATAAAACAATAGGAAAAAAAAAAATAATTCATATGTTTATAGATAATTATCAAATAAACGGAAATAATTTTTCCAAATTACCAAATCATTTATCTTGTTACTATTTTTATTTAGATATTAAATTTTTATGCTTATCACATGAATATTTAAGTAATTTAGAGAATGCGCTTAAAAAACACCAAATATCAATCGATAGAATTCTTGATTTCCATTACGTGAATAATTTTTTTAGAGATAAGGATCTTAATTTATTTCAAAAAACAAAACAGATAGTAGATGGCTGCAATGGAAATGAAGTAAAATTCACTGACAAAATAAGGGAAAATAGGGGTTTTTTTGAGAAAATATTCAATTTTTTCAATTAAACTCGTATTTTACAGTAACATTTGTTGTTTTTTATTTTAAATATTTCACTTCTATAAAGTCTTCGTGTCAACTCTTAATCAAAAAACTGTAAAAGATAATATCACCTTCACAGGGGTAGGACTTCACAGTGGAAAGTCTGTAAAATTAGTTATTAAACCATCCAACCCTAATTCAGGTATAATTTTTAAAAGAGTTGACTTAACTAAGAATAATTTAATTTTTCCTAATTTCGAAAATGTTTCTAATACTTCTTTGAATACGACTATATCAAATGAATTTGGAACTAAAGTTTCAACAATTGAACACCTAATGGGAGCCTTGTATGGACTAGGAGTTGATAACGCTTTAGTTGAAATTGATAATTTTGAAGTCCCAATATTAGATGGTTCAGCAAAAGAATTTATTAAAAAAATTGCCAAAACAGGATTTATAATAAGTTCAGAACCAATAAAAATTATTAAAATAAATAAAAAAATTAAATATTCAAATGGTAATAGATCAATATCAATCGAACCTTCAAAATTAAGTTTAGATATTGATTTTGAAATTAAATACCAAAATAAAGTAATAGGAACACAAAGAAATAAAATAAATCTATATGAGGATGATCTAGGTGATATTTACAACTCTAGAACTTTTTGTTTATACGAAGATATAGAAAAAATTAAAAAAAATGGACTTGCAAAAGGAGGAAGCTTAGATAATGCGATTGTTGTAAAAGACAATGACATCATCAATAATGAAAAATTAAGAAATTCCAAAGAGTTTGTAAATCATAAGATACTTGATTGTATTGGTGATCTTTACACAAGTGGTTATAGAATAATTGCAAGCGTGGTTTGTTCACAAGGTGGTCATTATTTAACAAATCAACTTTTAAGGAAAGTTTTTGACAATAAAGAAAATTTTTCTATTATTGAAATTAAGGGAAGAAATTTACCTCATACAACATTAAATAGAACTTTATTGAAATCTATAGCCTAAATTTACTAGATTTTTTTAATCAGGTATTTTATCAATATTATTATAGTGATGAAACAAAATTTTTTTTTGGTAGTTCTTTTGTTAATTTTAGCTTCATGCGCTCAAGAAGAAAAAAAATTTTCTAAAATAGAGAAAATAGATCAAAATCAAGAAATGATTTTGGTTTACAAAGATGCTTATGAGTCGCTTGATAAAAATGATAATTATTATGCTGCTCAAAAATTCTTAGAGGCTGAACTTTTATTTCCACAATCAATTTGGGCGTCAAGGTCAGCACTTATGGCAGCATATTCTTATTACTTACAAAATTATTATGCTGAAGCTCTATTAAATCTTGAGAGATATTTGAAAACATATCCTACTGACTCAAATCATGCGTATGCACACTATTTAATAGGAATGTGTTACTATGAAACTATTGAGGATGAAAAAAGAGACAGTAAACCATTAGTGAAAGCAAAAGATAAATTTAAATTTATAATTAAGAATTATCCAAACACTGATTTTGCGATGGATGCTCAATTTAAAATTAGTTTAATAGAAGAAATTTTAGCCTCAAAAGAAATGTATTTAGGAAGGCATTATATAAAAAAAGAAAAGTGGATACCTGCAATTAATAGATTCAAATATGTGCTTGAAAAATATGATCAAACAATATTCGTAGAGGAGGCAATTCATAGATTAGTGGAAATAAATTATAAAATTGGATTACAAGAAGAGTCTAAAAAATACGCAAATTTATTAGGCTATAATTATTTATCTAGTGAATGGTACAAAAAATCTTATAAAATTTTTAATCAAGATTTTTCTGTTAAGACTGTAAAAATAGAGAAAAGAAAAAAAAAGGGAGTAATAAACAAATTTAAAAAACTTTTTGATTAATATGAAAAAAGAATTAGTCAAAAAAAAATACCAAAAAAAAATCGAGGAATTTAATTACTATAATAAAAAATATTTTGATGAGAATATTTCAGAAATAACAGATCTTGAATTTGATCAACTTAAAAAAGATATTGTAAAACTAGAAAATGATTATAACTATTTAAAGCATAAAAATTCACCTTCTCAAAGTGTTGGTTTTAAACCATCAAAAACATTTAAAAAAAAATCTCATAGAGTACCAATGCTCTCTTTAGCCAATGCTTTTACAGAGGAAGATTTAATAAATTTTGAAAAAAGAATTTTTAATTTTTTAAATGAAAAAAAAAAGTTTGATATTGAATATAGCGCAGAACCAAAAATCGATGGTATTTCTGCATCCTTGATTTATAAAAACGGAAAATTTATTACTGGACTTTCCAGGGGAGATGGAAAAGAAGGTGAGGATATTACAGCTAATTTAAAAACTATAAGCGATATACCAAAATTGATTAAAGCAAAAGATTTTCCTAGAGAAATTGATATAAGAGGAGAAGTTTTTATTCAAAATAGTGATTTTAAAAAAATAAATGATAAGTTTGCAAATCCAAGAAATGCTGCATCGGGTTCACTTAGACAAAAAAATCCAAATGATACAAGAAAAATTCCTTTAAAGTTTATCGCCTACACTTTTGGTTATGAAAAAGGGATGAAAATTGAAAAACAAAGTGATTATTTAGATAAATTAAAATATTGGGGATTTTCTATTAACCCCTTTAATAAAAAGATTATTGGTACAAAAAATTTAATGAAAAATTATAATGAAATCGAAAAAAAAAGAAATAAAATTGATTTTGATATTGATGGTATAGTCTATAAGATTAATGATTTTAAAACCCAAAAACGTTTAGGAAACGTTGCAAATGCACCAAGATGGGCAATAGCTCACAAATTTTCTGCTAACAGCGGTATTTCAAAAATTTTAAACATTGATATTCAAATAGGAAGAACAGGTGCTTTAACTCCTGTCGCAAAAATTAATCCAGTAAATATTGGAGGGGTGACAGTTTCGAATGCTACATTGCATAATGAAGATGAAATTTACAGAAAAGACATAAGAATAGGTGATACAGTCAAAATAGAGAGAGCCGGAGATGTTATTCCTCATATAGTTTCTGTTGATTTGAAAAAAAGAAATTCAAACCAAGAAAAATTTTTATTTCCTCAATTATGCCCATCTTGTGGATCAACAACTATAAAAGAATTTAATTTAATTACAAAAAAACAAGATGCTGTTAGAAGATGTTCAAGTGAGGGGTATGAATGCCAAAAGGTTGCTATAGAAAAAATTAAACATTTTGTATCTAAAGATGCTTTAAATATTGAAGGTTTTGGTAAAAAAATCGTTGAAAATTTCTGGAAACATAAACTTATAAGATTACCGCAAGATATTTTTAAGTTAGATTTTGAAAAAATAAGTAAAATGGAGGGTTGGGGCAATCAGTCTGTAAAAAATCTTAAATATTCAATAAAAATGAGAACAAATGTTACACTGGATAAAATTATTTATGCTTTAGGTATAAGACATATTGGCCTTGAAAATGCTAAATTAATTTCAAAAAACTTAAAAACTTTTAAAAATTTTTTATTGTTGTCGAAAAAAAAAAATTTTGAGGAATTGTTAATGATTGATGGAATTGGAGATACACAAATTAATTCAATAAAAAATTTTTTTAAGAATTCAACTAATCTTGAAGTTTTAAATGAGCTAGAAAATTTATTAACAATTAAAGAAATTAGTAAATTAAAAAAAGATGGAGTATTTGCTAATAAAACTTTCTTATTTACAGGAAAACTCTCAAATATGAGCAGAGCAGAGGCAAAATCTTTAGTCGAACATAATTCAGGCTCAGTTATTAGTGGAGTATCCAAAAAACTTGATTATTTAATAGTGGGAGAAAAGCCCACTAGAAGAAAAATTGATTTAGCCAAAAGTTTAAATGTTAAAATTTTAATTCAGTCAGAGTGGTTAAAAATTTTAGATAAAGTTAGCTAACCATTTTCTCTCTTTTTTGTTTAAGAAGCTAGATAATTTAGAATAAATCTCCAGATTATACTGAAACAAATAATTTTTTTCCTCTTTATTTAATAGATTAAAATTAATTAAATCTTTTTCAATTGGAGCAAGTGTGAGGTTTTTAAAAAAAATTTTTTTTCTCTCTTTTTTTACGTATATTAAATTTTCAATTCTGATACCAAACTTATTTTTTTCATAATATCCAGGTTCATTACTTAAAACCATTCCTTCTTTAATTCTCACGTTATTAAATTTAGATATTGCTTGGGGTCCTTCATGAACATTTAAAAAAAAACCTACACCGTGTCCTGTTCCATGACCATAGTCTAGTCCAGATTCTCTCAAATATTTTCTTGCTCTAAAATCAATCATTTTACCACAGAAATTTTTTTTCAAATCTGTATTTAAAACAGCTATATGTCCCTTTAAGACTTTTGTAAAAATGTTTCTTATTCTTAGATTTTGACTTTTAAAACAAATAGTTCTTGTTACATCAGTTGTACCAAACTTATATTGTCCGCCAGAATCACATAAAAAAATATCTTTTTTTTTTATTTTTTTTGAGTTTTGTTTTTTTGCGTGATAATGAACTATAGCAGCATTTTTCCCAGCACCAGCAATAGTATCAAAACTTGGAAAAAGATAATCTTTATTTTTTCTTCTAAAATATTCTAATTTGTTTTTGGCATCATATTCAGTGATTTTTTTTTTATTTAAATTTTTTATCCAAAATAAAAATTTTGTTAATGCTACACCGTCCAAAATATGTGCATTAATCATGTTTGAAATTTCAGCTTTGTTTTTAATGGATTTTAAAAGATAAATTGGATCTTTTTTGTCAATAATTAAAAAGTTTTTTTTTATTAAATTTTCATAGAAAACTGAGCAGCTTTTGTCATCTATAATTATTCTTCCTTTTTTTTGCTTCTTTAAAAAGAATTCTAAATCATTTGGACTTATTATTTGTTTTTTATTAATCTTATTTTGATTTATTAATTGTTTAGCTTTTGAAATATTCGAAATAAGAAAAAATTTTTTTTTATCATCGACAATTAACCTGCAATTGGGTATTGGACTGTTAGGATTATCAAAGCCCCTTATATTTAAAAGCCACGCAACATTTTCTGGGGCACTAACAAATAAATAATTTGCTTTAATTTTTTTAATTATCTTTACAACTCTTTTAATTTTTTCAATATGACTCTCACCTGTAATTTTTTTATTTATTGAAAAGAAAGGTTTATTTTTATTATCTTTATCTTTGAAGATATTTTCTATTAATTTAGAGTTTATAAGTTTAATATTATTATTCTTTAAAAAAAATTTTTTTATTTGGTTCGATGTAAAAAATTGAGGATTTATACCTAAAGTTAAATTTTTAAATAATTTGCAATTAAGAATTTTTTCGTAATTAACAATTTTAAAATTTTTACCTGACTCTATTTCTGCTTGGATAGTATATCTACTGTCTACAAATAAATAATTTTTTTTTTTTAGAATGACAGCATATCCAGCAGAACCACTAAAATTTGAAATTTTTTTTAACCAATCTCTTTTGGAATATTCTGAGAAGAATTCATCATTTTTTGGAACAACATAACCGTCTAAATTCAATTTATTTAATATTTTTTTTAAATTTATGATTTTTTTAGATATCATTTAATCCTTTTTTGATATCTTATCCAGCCAGGGCTTCTCATATCTTCATCAATTTCAAAATCTTGATTAAATTCAAAATCATTTTCTTCATTGTTATTATTTTCGTCAAAAATTGAATTCTTTTCTAAATTTTTTTCTGGTAATTCATCCACAAAACGCGATGTCATACTGTCAATCCAGTCCCCTTGATAAAATCTATTCATTGCAAAAGAAATTATAGCTATTTTCTTTGCTCTAGTGATCCCAACGTATGCCAATCTTCTTTCTTCCTCTAAACCGCTCTGTCCCTTTTCTTCAATTGATTTTTGATTAGGGAATATACCTTCTTCCCATCCTGGAAGAAAGACCGCGTCAAACTCTAAACCTTTTGATGCATGCATTGTCATCATATTAACTTTTTGACCTTCCCAGTCTTGATCTATTGAGGTTGCTAGAGACACATGTTCTAAAAAACTTTCAAGTGTATCAAAATCTTTCATAGCATTTAAAAGTTCTTTAATATTTTCAATTCTATTTTCATTTTCTAAATCTTTCTTATTTTTAAGCATCGCAGA
>MDTD01158010.1_pt1 | contig 21127 bp, 18 predicted proteins | sample 811221 | NCBI WGS metagenome assembly MDTD01 (sample SAMN05326646, study PRJNA326480) | marine metagenome | isolation source: seawater | place: Pacific Ocean: South West | collected 2011
CACCCCCATTACCCCGCCGATTCCCGGAGCGGATCTGCCCCGGGTCTGTACGGTGTCCAACCTTCATTCGGCCAAACACATCAAAGAAATGATTGCCCAGGGAGGGGTGGGCAAAGCCGTTGTCATCGGTGCCGGTGCCATCGGTATTGAAATGGCCGAAGCCCTGACCGATCTGTGGGGGGTGGAAACCACCCTGGTGGAGATGGCAGACCAGGTACTGCCGGCAGCCATCGGAAAGAATATTGCCCGCATGGTTGAAAACCAGTTGGAAAAAAACGATGTACGGGTCATGATTTCCAAACAGGTCACCCGTATTTTAGGCGCCCCGGATACCGGGGTTACCGGCGTGGAGATTGATGGTGAAGCCATGGCCTGCGACCTGGTGGTCATGTCCGCCGGTGTCCGCCCCAATACACGATTTGCCCAAGATGCAGGGCTTGCGACAGGCAGCAGCGGCGCCCTTATCGTTGACCGGAATCTGAGGACCACAGATCCGGATATATACGCCGGCGGGGACTGCATTGAAATGCGCAACCTGGTCAGCGGGGAAAACATCACCATGCCCTTAGGGTCACTTGCCAACCGCCAGGGCCGGATCATTGCCAACAACATCCACGGCAGAGCCTCACAGTTCAAGGGCACTGTCGGCACCTTCTGTATCAAGGTGTTTGATATGGGCGCCGCCACCGCCGGGTTGACCGTGGCCCAGGCAAAAGCCGCCGGTTTTGATCCGGTTCATGCCCTGGTGGCCCAGTTTGACCGGGCCCATTTTTACCCGGAATCCAAATTCATGTTCATCCAGCTCATTGCGGACCGGGCCACCCGGAAAATCCTCGGCGTAGAGGCCATCGGCGCCCAGTCCGACGCGGTGAAAGCCCGGGTGGATGCCATTGCCCCCCTGCTGGGAACCGGCCTGGACGTGGACGATGTCTGCGTGCTTGAAACCGGATACGCCCCGCCCTTTGCCTCGGCCATGGATATCATCAACAATGCGGGCAATGTTCTGGACAATATTTTTGAGGGCCGGAACACCCCCATTGATATGCTGGACTTCCTGGACGTATTCGAAAAAGAGAATATCCGTGTACTGGACCTGAGAGACCCGTCGGAAGCAGCTCCTTTCATCACCCGCCACGGCGACCGGTGGCTGAACATTCCCCAGGCACACCTGCGGCAGCAGTTTGAAGAACTGCCCCGGGATGAAGATCTCTACCTGATTTGCGGCACCGGGGCCAGGTCCTACGAAAGCCAGGTTTTCCTGAATCAGCAGGGGTTTGAACGGATCAAAAACGTCCAGGGCGGCTATGCGGTCCTGGCCATGACGGCACCTGGGTTTATCCCTGAATTAGAAAAATAGCTGAGAAACACACACCGCAGTCTGCCGGCCCAATTATTCAGGCCTTCGGCAGACTGCGGATTTAAAAAGCGGAGCCCGGCAGATATCCTAAAGCCAGAAGCTTCTTACGACACGGGAACACCGGCTTATTTGCCACCTCCTGCCGGGGGAAACAGGGCCGACGTTTTTCCGGTGAGGTAATAAGCTCCAAGTCCCACCCACTCCTTGATGCCAGTCTGAAGCCCATCCAGGTTATCGAGAAAATCCCAGGTCAGGTTAAAACCTGAAGCGTTACTTTCAGCAGGTTTTGTCCGATGATCCACGGGGAAAGGAATCACCTGCCATCCCAGGTTCTCGAAAATGCCTACGGACCGCGCCATGTGCCAGGCCGTTGTTATCAATATCCAGTTTTCGCCGGGTTCAGGTTTGACCAGTTTGCGGGTGTAGAAGCCGTTTTCGTAGGTGTTTCTTGAGTCAGGCTCGAAGGTTATCCGTGTCGTATCGATTCCAAGTTCATCGAATAGCCGTTTGGCAACATCGGCAGATTTATACACCTGACCAGTCAATGATCCGGAACCGCCGGTGAACACGAACCTTGCATCCGGATAATCTTTCATCAATTTTAGAAAGTAAAACAAACGCTCCGCCGCCTCTCCGATCTCTGCCTGGTCCCACAATGCGGATTTATATCCGTTTTCAGGGCCTGCCAGTACGATAATGCCATCTACCGTCTCCGGCAGTTCAGGATTGGTGGGAAACCTATTTTCCAGGGGGGACAACAACCAGTTGCCGACGGGTACAACCGTAATGATCAACATGCAAAAAAAAACCAAAGTAAAAATGGCCCCGGCCCGCCGCCGGGCACCGGCATAAAGGCAGATCACCCCAGCCGCTACGGCAAGCAGAAGCAGTGTATCCGGCCGGATCAGAAGCCAGGCAAGTTTAGATATCCAGAAAAAAACCGTATCCATAAAGAACCCCTTTTCAGCATCACGATCACGTAAGACGTAATGATCCTACAGGGTCTTGATGATGTTTGCAATACGGGTCCGCAATCTCGGCTATCTACAAAACCGCACCGACATACTGCCCGGGGGTGATCCCATAAATCTTCTTGAAAATCCGGTTGAGATGGCTTTGATCGAAAAAGCCGGCAGACAGGGCAATATCGGCCAAAGGCAGCCTTTGGTCCATCATTTCCCTGGCCCGGACTGCCCTCACATAGGAAAGATAGGCATGGGGGGTAAAACCGGTGTGGGCGGAAAAGGTGCGCAGCAGGTAGTACTTGCTCATGGCGCTGATCCGGCTCAGGTCTTCAAGGGTTACCGATTCAATGTAGTGATCCTGGATATAGGTTTTGATTTTTAAGATCCGTTCCTTTTCCCGGCCCGGGCGAAACCTGTTCCCAGGCCCGGGGGCGTGGCGCGCCACCACCCGGTGAATCAGATGATAAAACCTGGATTCTTTTTCAAGAAAAGAAATGCCCGGGGTGGTAAAATCCCTGTGAAGAGAAAGGATTTCTGCGGCCAACCGCCGGTCCCGGAGTACCCCCTGTTTAAAGAACGGCATGGGTGAGGCCTTGTCCCGGCCGTCGTTTGCAATGGTTTCCAACTGCCCCGGGGCCAGGTAAAACATCCGGTATTGCCAACCGGCTTTAGACACTGCGAATCCGTTGTGTACCTCGCCGGGATCGGCAAGGTTGATCTGGCCCTGGCAGGCCGTCAGGGTTTCTCCCCGGTAGTCAAACCCCAACTGCCCTTTTTCAATGGTGCCGATCACATGGCCTTCATGGAAGTGGGGGGAGAATTTCTGACGGTTGTAGCGCGCGTGCAGCAACTCCAGGTTCCCAAGTTCCGAGACTCTCAGGTATGTGCTTGATTCTTTGCGCTGTGCCACGAACCTCTCCGCTAATATCAATTCAACTTCAAAATAGTATACGTCATCCTGCCCGGGGGTAAAGATTATTTCTTGGATAAAATTGCCTTGAATACCAATTTAGGGTATGACAATCATGATCTAAAAACGGGACAATGTTTAAAAAGGAGACCTCAGATGATCCATCTCAGCCTTGCCTGCACCGCCCGCACAGCCTTTCTCTTTGAAAATGACCCGGATGCCTTAGATCTTGCCCAAAAACAGATTCCCTACCCTGATACCGATTTTTTTGTGATTTCAGATACGCATCTTTACGACATCAGCCTTGGCACTGAAGGAGCCGCCTTTCAGGATTACCTGGACAATGACCGAAAGCTTCTGGTGCTCAGTGATGAGATTATCGGCACGGCCATGCAAACCATTTCCGGGCAGTCCGCAGATTTTGTCCTGGTCTGCGGAGATCTGACCAAGGACGGGGAAATGGTGTGCCACAAAGGCATGGCCAATCACCTGAAAAAACTGACCAGAACAGGTAAAAAAGTGTTTGTGGTGCCGGGCAACCATGATGTGGCCAATCCCGAAGCGGTCCGTTTTGACGGTGACCGGACCCACGCGGTGCCTGCGGCCGGCCCCAAAGAGTTCCAGGCCATATATGAGGCTTTCGGCTACGGCCAGGCCCTGGCAAAGGATACGCATTCCCTGAGTTACACAGCAGAACCCGTGGACGGCCTCCGGCTGCTGGCCCTGGATTCCTGCCGCTGGCAGGAAAATGTAAAAGGACACCACGCCCTGATATCAGGTACCTTTTCAAAGGAGACCCTGGCCTGGATAGAACAACAGTTGATCAGCGCAAAGCAGAACGACAAGGCCGTCATCGTGGCCATGCACCACGGCGCCATGGAACATTATCCGGCCAATGAGCGGTTCTACGATGAATACATACTTAAGGGCCACCAGCGGTTCACGGAACTTTTGGCGGCCTATCATGTCCCCCTGGTGTTCACCGGCCATTTCCACGCCCAGGACATTACCTTGAAGAAAATAGGCGACCGGCCGGTCTTCGATATTGAAACCGGCTCTCTTGTCACCGCCCCCTGCCCCTGCCGAAAAGTAGCACTGCGCCGGGGGAATACCGCAAAAATAACCAGCACGGCCATAGAGTCCATTCCGTCAATGGGCGACGCCTTTGGTGCCTATGCCCGGGAATACGTCTTCAACGGCACCAAAAAACTGGCGGATACCGCCCTGGCAAAATACTACGTCTCACCGGACCAGGCCAAGCTGATCAACGGCCAGGTGGCCGCAGCCTACAGCGCCCATCTGAGAGGAGATGAAATTTTACCTCCCACGGCCATTGATACCACAGGATTCGGCATGTGGCTAAAGGTGGTAAGCTGGATGCAAGAAGACCTGATCCAGGGATGGTGGACAGACCTGCCGCCCCGGGACACCAACCTAGTGCTAAAACTCGATACCGGGCAAGTGAAAGCGCTCTGATCCCTCACAATCAAGGCCCAGAAAAAAAACGCCCTATTCACTGAAGAGGGCCGGGGTTTCCATTTCCCCATTCTGATACCGTTAAAAAAATTTGTATAAATAATATGTGATCTGCTATAATTATTGGACACTTATGCCTCTGGCATAGGGTTGTCCACATGTATCAGGACAAGTTCATCAATAATAATCCATTGGCTTGGGAATTTGCATGCAGCCCCCCTGGATACTGCTCAGGTCCAACTTGACATCGGATAATTATTTGGTTAGAACCCAGGCTTAAAGCAAGAAAAGGAGCCAGTTATGAGTATTGATGCCCATATTCTAAAACCCCTGGATTTTTTTGCGGATTTTAACCAACAAGAGCTGGAGGAATGCGCGGCTGCGCTTAAACCCAGAACTGTCAAGGCCGGCGAAATCATCATCAAACGGGGTACTCCGGCGCTCACTTTCTTCATTATCCTTTCCGGCACCTATGAGGTCGATTTCGAAAAAGACCGTTCGATTGTCTTAGAGAAAAAAGGGGAGGTGATGGGCTGGTCCACAGTTGTCCACCCGTTCCACTATATCGGCACTGTTAAAGCAAGTGTTGAAGGAGAGGTATTGGAAATATCCAGCAGGGATTTCTTTGAACTGATCCAGGGAGACAATGCGCTGGGTGAAAAAATAATGAAAAAAATTGATGCAATTGCCTCAGAAAGGCGAACCATAGCTGCGGGATCACAATAAGCGGCCATACCACAACATACCATGAAAGATTTCAAATAGTTGCGAAGTTCTTTCATATAAAAAAAAATTGAGACAGGAGGATGAACTTTGTACGGATTAGAAGCCATAAGTGCCAATAATGGCTGGGCAATGGCCATTACCGGACCACTGATAGTAATGTCGGGATTAACCATCCTGGCCTTGATTATTTCCCAGTTGCACAAAATCGTTGCCATCTTTGACAAGAAGCCGGACTCAGCCACTCAATCCGCAGTCGAGGACAAGATATCTGTTCCCAAAATCTTACCCGATAACATTTTGGAAACGGCAGACATCTATCAGGCCCTCATTGACAAGTTAGAACAGCCCTTTGAGTTAAAAGCGCTTTACCGGATTGCCGAGCAAAACGATTTTCCGCACCCGATATTGACGGTTGGCCGTTTCAGGGTTGCCGGCATACTGGTACCAGAAGGAGAGGGGTTGTTTGTCTGGAAAAGATAAACCGTCACCATCGGCTCCTGATGACACACCTTAAAAAGACAATCAACAAGTTTAGTTATGCACACCGGCCCAAAGAGATAATGCGGTGTGAATAACTTACGGTGAAACCTACACAATAACTAGGATAAAGAAGAATGGAACTGTTTCTCCAGTTTATATCAAACACCGGCTTTTTTCTTGCGGAGTATCGAAATTTTGTAATGATAGGCATCGGCTCCCTATTTGTTTACCTGGCCATTGCCAAAGAGTATGAACCCCTGCTGCTGCTGCCCATAGGGTTTGGTGTCCTAATCGGTAATATCCCGTTTTTCAAAGGTTTTGGGCTGGGGATCTATGAACAGAACTCGGTTCTGCACTATCTTTACTTCGGGGTAACCACCGGTGTTTACCCCTCCATCGTTTTTCTCGGACTCGGGGCAATGACGGATTTTTCATCTTTGCTTGCCAGGCCCAAACTCATGCTATTAGGGGCGGCGGCCCAAACCGGTATCTGGGCCACGCTGTTGAGTGCCATGGCCCTGGGCTTTACCTCGAAAGAGGCGGCATCCATCGCGATTATCGGCGGTGCCGACGGCCCCACATCCATTTTCCTGACCGCAAAACTTGCGCCCCATCTGATCGGTCCCATTGCCATTGCAGCCTATTCGTATATGGCATTGATCCCCATCATCCAGCCGCCCATCATGCGGCTTTTGACCTCACGCGAGGAACGGCTGATCCGTATGCCCGAACCCAGGCCCGTATCAAAAAAAGAGGTCATGATCTTTCCGGTGGTGGGCCTTTTCCTCTGCTGTTTTCTGGCACCGGCCTCCATTCCGCTGCTGGGACCCTTTTTCTTTGGCAATATCATGAAAGAGTCCGGCGTGGTTGACCGCCTGGCCAACACGGCCCGTACAGCGGTGATCGATACGGCAACCATCTTTTTGGGACTGACCGTAGGGGCGTCCACCCAGGGGGATGTTTTCCTCAACGCCAAGTCTGTCGGGATTTTCCTGCTGGGCGCCGTTGCATTCAGTATTGCCACCGCATCCGGTGTTATTTTTGCCAAGATCATGAACCTGTTCATGAAAGAAAAGATCAATCCGCTGCTCGGGGCGGCCGGTGTGTCCGCCGTCCCCGGTTCGGCACGGGAAGTCCACCTGGTGGGCCTCAAGGAAGACCCCACCAACTTTCTTTTGATGCATGCCATGGCCTGTAACTCGTCAGGCGTCATCGGATCTGCGGTTTGTGCCGGTATCCTCTGGAGTTTTATGATGTAAATCATAAGAAATCGATCAACGCCTGAAATTTCCTCAAAGCCGGGCAAGGCCTATATATGATGTGGCCTTGCCCGGCTTTGGTTTTGACGGCAACGCCTCTACAGGCATCATAAAGGTTGACTGGAAACAGCGATTTATCGTATGATCCAACCCGATTTTTACCTAAAAATTTATTGCACAACCATTTTATATAATTATTTTTTTACACTATTTTTGGAGAGGAATATGAAAACAAAACTTTTTGCCGTTGCTTTATTTTTCACCTTTGTGTTTTCTTTTATGCTGATTTCCGCCGGTGTGCCGGATGCGGCTGCGGAAAAAAAGCTTAAAGCGGGCTTCATCTATGTAGGGCCCGTGGGTGACTACGGCTGGTCCCATGCCCATGACATGGGGAAAAAATACGCCGAAGAAAAATTTCCCTGGCTGGAAACCGTGATTGTTGAGTCCGTGGCGGAATCCGACAGCATGAGAATCATCGACCGCCTCATCCAGCAGCAGAAGTGCGACGTGGTGTTCACCACCAGCTTCGGCTATATGGACGACACCGTCAAAGCCGGTAAAAAATATCCGGACAACATCCTGATGCACTGCTCCGGGTTCAAACGTTCCGCAAACGTGGGCACCTACTTCGGCGACCTTTACCAGATGTACTATCTGAACGGTCTGATGGCCGGCGCCCTGACCAAGACCAATAAGATCGGTTACGTGGCCGCCTTCCCCATTCCCGAACTGATCCGCCATATCAACGCTTACGCCCTGGGCGTTAAAGCCGCCAACCCCAAAGCCAGCGTAGACGTGAAATGGATCTATGCCTGGTACGGCCCGGACAAGGCCAAAGAAGCTGCCGAAGCGCTGATCGCAGAAGGCTGCGACGCCCTGGCCTTCACCGAAGACACCCCGGCCGTCATTGAAGTGGGCCAGGACCACTCTGAAAAAGGCAAACAGATTTACACCTTCTCCCATTACTCCGCCATGCAGCCCTATGGTGAAGACTCCGTTGTTTCAGGCCAGTACATGGACTGGGGCGGCATCTATGCCACTATCCTGGAAAACATCTACAACGGCACCTGGACCAGCAAGAACATGGAAGACAAGGACATTCTCTGGCTGGCCAAGGAAAAAGCCGCCATCCTCGGCGGTACCCCCACCGATCCTGTGAATCCCAAGTTCGTTCCCGCGCTCAAAGCCGCCATGATCGATTCCCCCGAATTCGGCAAAATTTCCGCCTATGACCTGGTCATGAAACGGTACGAACAGATGAAACAGGGCCGTGAGGTATTCGAGCCCTTTACCGGTCCCATCAAGGACAACAAGGGCAATCTCAAGATTAAAGCCGGGGAAAAAGCCTCCATCGGGGACCTGATGTCCATCATGTACTACGTGGACGGTGTCAACGGCAATATCCCCCAGTAGTTCGAGTTTACCCGCGGCGTAAACCGCTTATAAATCCTAAAAAGGCCGGGAACCCCATTCCCGGCCTTTTTAAACGAGACGTACCCAAACGCTATGAAAAAGATACAACGCCTTGAGATGGTGGATATCTGTAAATCTTTTCACGGAGTCCATGCCAACAAGGACATTAATCTCACCGTCAACTCCGGTGAGATTTTAGGTTTGCTGGGGGAAAACGGCGCCGGCAAAACCACCCTGATGAACATCCTTTACGGCCTTTACCAGCCGGATGGCGGGCAGATCCGCATCAACGGGAAACCCATTAAGATTTCCAATCCGGTGGAATCCATCAGCCATGGTATCGGCATGGTTCACCAACACTTTATGCTGGTCCAGAACCATTCGATAATCGAGAATATCGCCCTGGGCTATAAGGACACCCCCTTTTTCTTTCCAAAAATAAAAATCAGGGAACGGGTCAAGGAATTCTCCCGGCAGTTTGATTTCCGCATGGACCTGAACCAGAAAGTCTGGCAGTTGTCCGCAGGCGAGCAGCAGCGGGTGGAAATCATCAAGGCGCTGCTCAACGGTGCGGACCTGCTGATCCTGGACGAACCCACCTCAGTGCTCACCCCCCAGGAAATCCGGGAACTCATCGATATCCTGCGCCGGATGAAGGCCGACGGCCACTCCATTATCTTTATCTCCCACAAGCTGGACGAAATCATGGATATCTGCGACCGGGTCACCGTTCTGCAAAAGGGACAGATCGTGGGGAACGCAGACACCAAAGATATGGACAAGCAGGGGCTGGCCCGGATGATGGTGGGCCGGGACGTCTCCTTCAAGGTGGACCGTGAAAAACTGGAAAAAGGGTCCCAGGTATTGTCCGTGGAGGATATTCATGTGACCGGGGACAAGGGGCTGCCCGCTGTTAAAGGCGTCTCCTTTAACCTTTATAAAAACGAAATTTTCGGTATTGCGGGTGTGGCCGGAAACGGTCAGCGGGAACTGGCAGAGGCCATTACCGGTATCCGGAAAATCGATACCGGCAGCATCCGGGTCAACGGCCAGAACATTACCAATATGTCCCCGCGGAAAATTTACGATTACGGGGTGTCCCACGTTCCCGAGGAACGGATCAGATTCGGTATTGCCCCGGGCCTTTTCCTCTACGACAATGCCATATTGAAACAGCATCACCTGAAAAAATTCTCCAAACGCTACTTTCTCAAGTACAACCAGGTGAAAAACCACGCCAAGACCATTATTTCGGATTTTAAAGTCTCCACCCATTCCATCAACAACCAGATCCGAAACCTGTCCGGCGGCAATATCCAGAAGTTGATTTTAGGAAGGGAAATCAGCGAGCAGCCTGACCTTCTCGTTGCCTCCCACCCCACCTACGGCCTGGACGTCGGAGCCACGGAATTCCTTCGCCAGCACTTGCTCCAATTGAGACGCCAGGGCAGCACCGTCCTGCTCTTCTCAGAAGACTTAGAAGAAATATTTGAACTTTGTGACCGGGTGGCGGTTATTTTTGCCGGTGAGCTCATGGGAATCCTGGAAGCTGATGACCAGCGCCTTTGCGACATCGGTTTGATGATGGCCGGATCCAAGCGGGTGGGGGACAACACCCACCTGCCCGAAAACAACCAAGTATAGCAAAAGCCAAAGTATACTAAAAATTAAAGCCCGGCAGCCAATCAATTAAACAGCAATCGTAATTATAATTACCTTAAAGTCATTACCATGATACAGATTACCACCAGTGATCGATACAACATCACCGCCGCAAGATCCCTGATGACCAGCCTGGGGGCATTTGCCGCAGGCCTTCTGGTTATCAGCATTATTTTCCTTGCAGCCGGCGTCAATCCCCTGTTCGCCATCTCGGAGATCTTCTTGGGATCCTTTGGATCTGCATACGGATTCAAGGAAACCGTGACCAAGGCCATTCCCCTGATCCTCATCGGGGCAGGCCTCACCCTGGCCTTCCGGGCCAAATTCTGGAACATCGGGGCCGAGGGGCAGCTGCTCATGGGGGCCATCTTCGCCACCTGGACCGCCCAGACCTTCGGGGAGGCCCTGCCCTCCGTGCTGATCGTTCCCCTGGTCTTTGGTGCCGGATTTCTGGGCGGGGCGCTCTGGGGAATTATCCCGGCAATACTTAAGATCAAATACGCCATCAATGAGGTCATCACCACCCTGATGCTCAACTATATCTGCGCTGAAATCCTGACCATGCTCATCGTGGGCCCCTGGAAGGGAAAGACCCGGTTCGGATTTCCCGGCACGGATAACCTGCCCGAATCCGTCATCCTGGGTGTTATTCCCGGGTCCCGGATTCACTATGCCACCTTGATCCTGGCCGTGGTATCCGCCGCAGTTTTAACCGTGGTCATATACAAAACCCGGTTCGGTTACGAGGCCAGGGTCGTCGGGGAAAACCCGGATGCAGGAAAATATGCGGGCATCGATTTTCTTAAAACCAGCCTGATTCTCATGGCCATCTCCGGCGGCCTTGCCGGATTTGCCGGCGTGGGTGAAGTGGCCGGCATCCACCATTACCTGGGCTATCCCGCATCCGTATCCTCCGGGTACGGATTCACCGCCATCATCGTGGCCTGGCTGGCCAAACTCAACCCCCTGTACGCCATATTTTCCGGCCTTGTATTTGCCGGTATCGTTGTCGGCGGCGACGCCATCCAGATTTCTTTAGGGCTGCCTGCGGCCACCGTACAAATCGTCAACGGCATTCTTTTAATCTTCCTCATCATGGGGGATTATTTTTTACACCATAAGGTACATATCCGGTTCGGAAAAACAAATTAGGACATAACAATGGAAGAGATCATCATATCAACCATTCAAAGAACCATGGTGGCGGGGACCCCCCTGCTGCTGGCCACCACCGGGGAAGTGCTCTGCGAGCGCTCAGGCATTCTGAACTTAGGCGTTGAAGGGGTTATGGCCGTCGGTGCCGTGGTGGCATTCATCGTGACCATGACAACCGGCCAGCCCTGGCTCGGGGTCCTTGCCGCCGTTGGCGCAGGTATGGCCATCTCCGTTATCCACGCCTTTGCCTCGGTATCCCTCCAGGCCAACCAGGTGGTATCGGGCCTGGCCCTGACCATGCTGGGCTTAGGCCTTTCCGGCATGATAGGCAAACCCTATGTGGGACGGCCCCTGTCCATTAAAATGGAAAATGTGGAAATTCCTTTCCTCTCCGATATCCCCTACATCGGACAGGCCGTGTTCAACCAGAGTCCCTTCTTTTACCTGGCCATTGTCCTGGCCCTGGTCTCCTGGTTCTTTCTGGAAAGAACCCGACTGGGCATCCAGGTCCGGTCCACAGGAGAAAACCCCAAGGCCACTGAAACCCAAGGGGTTAACGTTGACCTGGTCAGGTACTGGTCCGTTATTATCGGCGGCGGGTTTTCCGCCCTGGCAGGGGCCCATCTTTCCATTTCCTACTCAAAATCCTGGGTGGAGGGGATGACTGCCGGCCGGGGGTGGATCGCCATTGCACTGACCATCTTCGCCCTGTGGAATCCCGGACGGGCCATCTGGGCATCCTTTGTCTTCGGCGGCATCTTTGTGGTGCAGTACCTGTTGCAACCCCTGGGGATTTCCCCCAACTTTCTGGCCATGCTGCCCTATATTGCCACCCTGGTGATCCTGCTGGTCATCAGTTTCAGGGACCCCAGAAAGCTCAACGCCCCGGCCATGCTGGCAGCCCCCTACAAACGGGGGGAGAGGTAAGCTGAGGCCGGGCAGGCAATTGAATACAGACGGATTAGAGCAAAATACATACAAAGGTTTGACATTTCCACGGGTTTTAAAGATAATTCGAGGATCTTAAGGTCACCTTCACTGACAAGGAGCACCCATGGGCAACAATGTTCTGTCAATTGATAAGATATCAAAAATTTTTCTGACCACGGCACAGAAGACCCTTGAGGCCAGTACCGGGCAGGAGGTTAAGTTTTCCAGCACCATACAGAAAATTCCCAAGGTGTCCATGAAGCCGGACCTCACCTGCTTTGTACAGTTTGACGGGGATTATATCGGACTGGTCATCCTGAACTTCAGTGCGGAAGCCGCCTTTGAGGTGTATAAAAAATACATGCTGATGATGGGCATGCCCAAAGACGAACTGGCCACGTCCATCTCCTCACCGGAAGTGGCGGATACCATCGGGGAATTAACTAACCAGCTCATGGGCCAACTCATCCGTGATGTGGAAGAAGCCTATGATCTGAATGCGGTCATCGGCCAGCCCAAGGCCCTGACCCTGAATTCGGCCATTACCCTGGTCATTGACGCCTACTATGCGGAAAACCGCCGCCTGTCACTGAAAATCGGCAATTATAGTTTCCGCATCGAAATCGCCATGGAACATACGGAGTTTGTTGACATATAACGCCAAGCAGCCTTAAAAATATATATGACACATTTAAAACGCACGTTTGCGTTCTGCCTGTCACTGGTGTTTCTGGTCACCTCCCATGCCCTGGCCATTTCCATTCCCGAAGAGCAAAAACTGGGAAAGCAGTTCATGGAGATGATCGAGGACCAGCGGCTGATCCTCCATGATCCGGTGACAAAACACCTTATCGACACCATCGGCAATCACATACTGGAGGCCCTGCCGCCCCAACCCTTTCAATTCGAGTTCAACCTGATCAACGACGACTCATTCAACGCCTTTGCCAGTCCGGCGGCCAATATTTTTATCCACCGGGGACTGATCACCTCCCTGGACACCGTGGATGAGCTTGCCGGCGTCATGGCCCATGAAACGGCCCATGCCGCCAGCCGCCACGTCTCCCAGTCCATTGACCGTTCAAAAATGGTGGCCGTGGGCAGCCTGGCCGGGATGCTGGCAGGTGTGCTCCTGGGATCGGCGGCAGGAGGGGATGCGGGCTCCGCTCTCAGCATAGGATCCATGGCCGCCGGCCAGTCATCCATGCTTTCCTTTACCCGGGAAAATGAAACCGAAGCAGACCAGAAAGCCGTTCTTTTCATGAACAAAACAGGCTATGATCCCAAGGGCCTGCTCACCGGCCTGATCAAAATCAGGGAAGCCGATTTCCAGGGTGTGGAATCCGTCCCGGACTACTTTAAGACCCATCCTGGCATCGGCAGCCGCATCGCCCATCTGGCAGGAATCCTGGCGGATTACAAGGCACCGGCGGACAAGCCGTCTCCCCCGGAAACCTTTGACTATCAATTGGTGAAGTACCGGCTCATCGGATTATACGCAGATCCGGACAAGTACTTGGGCAAACTTGAACAATCGCTTGCCAAAGATCCTGACAATCCGGCCATCAACTACGGACTGGGTCTGCTGTACGGCCGGGGTACCCAGGTAAAACGCGGCATAGACCATCTGAACCGCGCCCTTTCAAGAGAAATTTTCAATCCGGTCATCCTTCTTGAACTTGGCCGCCTTCACGTCCGCAACCAGGATTATGAAAACGCCCTGACCGTTCTGGAAGGGATCACCGGGGATAAGGTGGTGGGAGATACCGCCATTTATTTCAGGTCCGTGGCACAGATTGAGACCGGTAACCTGGCTGCGGCAAAAGAGTCCCTGGTTCAGGTGCTGGCCCGGAACAAAGGCAAAGGATTCTCCCGGGCCAATTACCATCTGGCCAATATCATGTCCCAGGAGCGAAATGCTCCCATGTCCCACTATTACCTGGGAATTTATTATGCGGAAACAAAGGATTTTAAAAATGCCTTCCGCCATCTGGGAAGAGCGGTGGAGACCCTGGAAGATCCGAAAGTAAAAGAAGATGCCCGGGAACGTCTTGAAAAACTGAAAAAGGCTTCGCGTAATAGGTCTTAAGCCCTGTAGCCGGCAGCCACATAGCTTAATTAAAACGGCCCCGCACCGCTATGGTGTGGGGCCGTTTTGTTTGAAATCATATATCCGCGTTGCAGGCGCAGCAGGTATTACACCTTGTCAAAACTTCTGAACTGCATGGTAAAGGTGCCCCTGCCCTGGGTGGCTGATCTTAAGGCCGTGGAGTAGCCGAACATCCTGGCCAGCGGCACCACTGCCTTGACCACCTGGATATCGGCTTTGGAGTTGATGGACTCCACCTTGCCGCCCCTGGTATTCAGGTCGGCAATGGCGTCCCCCATATTGGCATCGGGTACGAATACCTCCACAGCCATAATGGGCTCCAGAAGCGCCATATTTGCTGATTTCAACGCTTCTTTCAGGGCCATGGCCCCGCAGACGGAGAACCCGAGTTCAGAGCTTTTCCCCTCCTCGCAGGCCCCGCCGGTGAGTACCACCTCAATATCCACGATGGGATACCCTTTAAGATAACCGCCCTCAAGGCTCTCACGGATACCTTTTTCGATATGGGGAATATAAATTTCCGGAATCTGATCGGTGGATACCTGAGAGCTGAATTTTATCCCTTCACCGCGGCTCAGGGGTTTGAGTTCCACAGTGACGTTGGCGTAATGTGACTTGCCCTGGATTTCCCGCTCAAACAATGCCTGTCCCCTGGCCGGGGCAGTGACGATTTCACGGTAAACCACCTGGGGCTTGCCCACGTTGACGTTGGTCTTGAACTCTTTGACCATTCTGGAGATGATGATTTCAAGGTGAAGCTCGCCCATGCCGGAAAGAATGGTCTGGCCGGTCTCCTCATCCTTTCTCATCTTTAAGGTGGGGTCCTCGATCATGAACTTTTCCAGAACCTGGTCCAGTTTTTCCTGGTCCGCATGGGTCTTGGGCTCGATGGCAATGGAAATAACGGGATCTTCATATTCCATTTTCTCAAGGAAGACCGGATGGTTCTGGTCACACAGGGTTTCCCCGGTGCCGGAGTTTTTCAGCCCAACTATACCGATGATGTCGCCGGCCGAAGCCTCATCCAGCCGCTCCCGCTTGTTGGCGTGCATTCTCAGGATTCTGGACAGCTTCTCCTTCCGGTTGAGGGCAGGGTTGAATACGTCTGCCCCTGCTGCCATGCGGCCCGAATAAATCCTGGCAAAGGAAAGCTTTCTGCCTTCTATCATGGACACCTTGAAAATCAGGGCGGCCAGGGGAGCGTTTTTCTCGGGCTTGAATTCCAGCACCTCCTCGGTTGTCGGATGAATGCCCTTGACCGGAGGGATGTCCTTGGGACTTGGCAGATAGAAGTCAATGGCGTCCAGCAGGGTCTGGATGCCTTTATTTTTCAAGGCGCTGCCGCAAAGAACCGGAACAATCTCACGGTCGATGGTGGCCTTCCGGATGGCAGCCTTCAACTCAGCTATCTCAATTTCTTCTTCCCCGAGGTATTTTTCCATGATTTCATCGTTGACCTCGGAAATGGCTTCCAGCATTTTTTCACGGTATTCCGCAGCCAATTGCGCATGCTCGGGATCAATGTCCCCGGTGGTGTATTCCGCCCCCAGGGATTCATCGTTCCATTGAATCTGCTGCATGGCCACCAGGTCAATCACCCCGCGGAACTGGTCTTCGGCACCGATGGGGACCTGAATCATGACAGGATTGGCCGCCAGCTTCTCCCGGATGGATTCCACCGCAGCAAAAAAGTCGGCGCCGGTCCGATCCAGTTTGTTGATAAAGGCCATTCTGGGAACACGGTAACGGTCCGCCTGGCGCCATACGGTCTCGGACTGTGGTTCAACACCGCCGACACCGCAAAAGACACCTATGGCCCCGTCCAGCACTCTTAAGGCCCGCTCCACCTCCACGGTAAAATCCACATGACCCGGGGTGTCGATAATCTGGATATTGGCGCCTTTCCACTGGCAGTAGGTCACGGCCGAAGTAATGGTAATGCCCCGGTCCTGCTCATCTTGCATCCAGTCCATGGTGGCCTCGCCGTCATGGACTTCCCCGATTTTATGGGACCTGCCGGTGTAATAAAGAATCCGCTCGGTCACCGTGGTCTTGCCCGCGTCAATGTGGGCCATGATGCCGATGTTTCTGATTTTGGCTATGTTCTTTTGTTTGCTCATGGTTTTGGCTTTATTTCACTATTCGCATATTGGTTGTAAAAAACTGTCCCAGGTCCAGGTGATTGCCTAAGGCCCCGCTATCCGATCCGTTCACCAGGATTTTGACCCGCCTGATGCCCGGTATATTCACCGCCAGGGTGTTGACCAGGGAGTAAATCCCTAAGTATTCCCCGATGGCATCATCAAAGACCCTGTCCTCACTTCCCAAATCAACGTAGGCGTCACCGTTACCGGTGATGAACAGGGCATTCACCCGAAGGCTTTCCGGAAAGATCCGTCTCGGACCGGCAATGGACGGCCCAGCCATCAAGGCATTTAAAACCGTCATCCCAAGGGCGTGGTCTTCCATTCCGGAGGGCAGGGATGCGGGAATGGCCTTGAGGTAGGCGGATTCAGGATCCGCAAAGTACAAAAAGGCATCGAACAATTCTGCAGGGGCGTTTGCCGTGCCGGATGCGTTGACATCGGCCCATGCCCTGTTTCCCCCCGGCAGCAGTATTGCCAACAGAACCTGCAAAAACAGAACCGTTTCAAGGATGCCCAGCCCGCCTGGTTTCCGGCCTGCCGTCATCTGCTTTATTCCTAGGCTTTTTTTCATTGCGACAGGCATCCTCAATTCTCTGATTTAAAATGTTATTTGATACAGTATCGGCCTTATACTGTCAAGATTGGGGTTGCAAATCCGCCCTAAGTTTAATAAAATCTATTGCCTTGAAGCAGGGAGGATTCTCTGGTAAAAGGACCATTCTTTTTGCCGCAACCGTTCGGCCATATCAAGCTTAGGAGACACGCACCACCAATGATTCCGGGATTTGAAGCCATTGTTGAGGAAAGAATCAAAAAGGCCCAGAAAGACGGTGCCTTTGAGAATCTGCCCGGCAAGGGGCGTCCGCTGGCCCTTGAAGATCCCGGTGTGCCGGACGATCTTAAAATGGCACACAAGATTCTTAAAAATGCCGGATTCCTTCCCCCTGAGGTGGAACTGAAAAAGAAAATCGCCCATACCCGGGATCTGATGGACACCCTGGACCCGGGATCACCGGAACAAGCCGGCCTTGGCAAGCGGCTCAACTATCTGCTCTCCAAACTGGATGCCGTCAGGGGCACAGGCCCCGCCGCCGCATTGGTCAGGGATCAATACCGGTCCGGACTCATGAATACCCTTTCCAGAAAAAAATAAAGGTTTGTATGAAGTTCTTAAAAGATAAAGAAGGATTGTTCAAAAGTATATTCACCGCCTATTTCATCCTGCTGCTGCACGTATTCCTGCTGGCCGGAGTAGGCCTCACCGTTGTGCTGTTCAAAGGGGTTTACCACTACTTGCCCTGGGTCATGGGGGGCATTGCCATCCTGGTGCTGCTCATGGTCTGGGTCATCTACCGCAAGATGAGAGTCACCTCATCCAGTCTCCAGGAAGTGCTGGGCACCCCTGAATTCCAGGACCGTGCCGTGGAAGTCCGGCTTCTTGGCGGACTGGCCTCATTTAATATCAAGGCCAAGGAAAACAGCAACGCGCTGCTGCCCGAACACATCAATTCCGAGGATGCAGGATTTCCCGGGGCACGGCTGATCGAAGATTCCGTGGCCCGGGTCGAGCGCAAAATGCTGGAGCTGAACACACTTTATGAAAAAAACCTCATCACCAGAGAGGAGTTTGAAGCCGCCCGGCAGACGATTATCCAAGGATAGCAAGATTTTAAGGAAAGAGAATGCATCGGGACCGCGTGTGTATCAAGGAAACCACCAAGGCCTTTCAACCCAAAGGAGATTTTCAATGAAAAAAATCAGGCTGGCCCTGTTGTCCGGCGGGGTGTCAACGGAACGAGAAGTATCTTTAAACAGCGGCAGACAGGTGCTTGAGGCCCTGGACAAAGACAAGTACGACATCACCCAGTACGATCCGAAATTCGATCTTGAAAAACTGGTGACGGATGCGCCGGATATCGACGCTGCCCTGATCATCCTCCACGGCCCCTTTGGCGAGGACGGCACGGTTCAGGGGCTTTTAGATCTTCTGAACATCCCCTACCAGGGTGCAGGGGTTCTGGGGTCTGCTGCGGCCATGAACAAACTGACGGCCAAACGGCTGTACGAAGGGGCCCAAGTACCGACCCCGGGATATCTGGCCTATGACACCACCGACGAGATATCCATTTCCCGGGCTGTGGACACCTTGGGGCTTCCCATCGTGGTTAAACCGGCCTGTGCCGGTTCCAGTGTGGGCATGACCATCGTCAAAGAGAAAGAGAATCTTGAGGCTGCCATTCGCTTAGGATTCGACCACGACGATACCATCATTCTGGAACGCTATATTCAGGGGGTTGAACTCACCTGCGGTGTTCTGGGCAACCAAGAGCTTGAGCCCCTGCCCGTCATTGAAATTATCCCCGGGGAAAACCACGAATACTTTGATTACGAGGCCAAATACGTGGCCGGAGAAACCGAGGAGATCTGCCCGGCCCGTATCGACGCGGAGACCACCGCCAAGGTACAGGACCTGGCCGTCCGGGCACACAAGGCCCTGTTCCTCAAAGGCTATTCCCGCACCGACATGATCCTGCGGGACGGCGAACTTTTTGTTCTGGAAACCAACACCATCCCCGGGATGACCGCCACCAGCCTTTACCCCCAGTCTGCCCAGGTGGGCGGCTACTCTTTTACCGCACTGCTCGACAAATTAATTGAACTGGCAATTGAAGAAAATAAACGGACTAACCTTAGGAGAGCCAAATGAAAATCCTTGTTGTAGGCAGCGGCGGGCGCGAGCACACCCTGGTATGGAAAATTTCCCAAAGCCCCATGGTGGACAAAATTTACTGCGCGCCCGGCAACGCCGGCACACGTACCCTTGCCCAGAATGTTGACATCAACGCCGAAGACATCCCTGCCCTGGCAGAATTTGCTTTGGAAAACGCCATCGACCTCACCGTTGTGGGCCCGGAAGGCCCCCTTGTGGCAGGTATCGTGGATGTTTTCCAGGAAAAAGGCCTGGCCATATTCGGCCCCTCCAAAGCCGCTGCCCAACTGGAAGGCTCAAAGGTATTTTCTAAAAACCATATGCAGAAATACGGGGTTGCCTGCGCCAAAGGCAAATCCTTCACCGATGCGGACAAGGCCAAAACCTACGCCCGTGCCATGGGTGCCCCCTGTGTGGTCAAAGCCGACGGCCTGGCCGCCGGCAAAGGCGTGATCGTCTGCAGCACCATTGAAGAAGCCGAAGCGGCCATTGACGGCATGCTGAAAGAAAACACCTTCGGCGATGCCGGCGCCCTGGTGGTGGTGGAAGAATGCCTGCGGGGCGAAGAGGCCTCGTTCATCTGCCTCACCGACGGAAAAACCGTGCTTCCCCTGCCCGAATCCCAGGACCACAAACGGATCTTCGACAACGACGAAGGTCCCAACACGGGCGGTATGGGCGCGTATTCCCCGGCTCCCGTTCTGGACCACCTGTTAAGAACCCGGGCCATGAAAGAGGTCATGATCCCGACGGTTCAGGGTATGGCCAAGGAAGGCACGCCCTTTAAAGGCGTCCTTTACGCCGGCCTCATGGTGGACGGCGACAAGATCCAGGTGCTGGAGTTCAACACCCGCCTGGGTGATCCCGAAACCCAGCCCATCCTCATGCGGCTGGCAAGCGATCTTGTCCCCCTGATGGAAGCCTGCTGCGACGGTACCCTGCACAACCATACCGTTGACATTGATCCCCGGGCCGCCATGTGCGTGGTCATCTCTTCCGGCGGCTACCCCGGTTCCTATGAAACCGGCAACGAAATCACAGGTCTTGCCGAAGCCAATGCCGTCAAAGACACCGTGGTCTTCCACGCCGGCACCGGCATGGACGGCGACAAGGTGGTCACAGCCGGCGGCCGCGTCCTGGGCGTCACCGCCCTGGGCGACACCGTTGAAGATGCCATCAATACCGCCTATGAGGCCTGCGGCAAAATCCAGTTCAAAGACTGCTTCATGAGAAAGGATATCGGTGCCAAGGCCCTCAAACGGATGGCCATCCCTCCCCAGGTGGGCGTCATCATGGGCTCGGACTCCGACTTCCCGGTAATGGAAAAAGCCCTGGCCATGCTCAAGAAGTTTGACATTCCCTATTACGTGACTGTGGCCTCCGCCCACAGGACCCCGGAACAGGCAGCCAAACTGGCCACCGAAGCCAGGGAAAAAGGCATCAAAGTACTGATCTGCGGGGCCGGCCATGCAGCCCATCTGGCCGGAGTCATTGCCGCCCACACCACCCTGCCGGTGCTCGGGGTTCCCATTGACTCCTCCGCCCTCCAGGGCCTGGACGCCCTGCTGGCCACCGTTCAGATGCCTCCGGGTATCCCGGTGTCCACCATGGCCATCGGTAAATCAGGGGCCCATAACGCCGGTATCACCGCAGCCCAGATCATCGGCGTTTCCGATCCGATTGTGGCGGAAAAGCTGGCAGCCTTTAAAAAAGATATGGCAGCCAAGGTACAGAAGAAAGCCGCTTCCTTTGCATAATTTCCATGCCTGATGCTAACAGCAAACGGGTCCGGGTGGACAGCTTTCACCCGGACCCTGGCAGTATAAA